>Ga0209572_1000051_pt1 | contig 284754 bp, 220 predicted proteins | sample EBPBio232012_DNA_FD_185867 | JGI IMG/M metagenome (GOLD analysis project Ga0209572, IMG submission 185867) | Wastewater treatment Type I Accumulibacter community from EBPR Bioreactor in Madison, WI, USA - Reactor 1_1/23/2012_ DNA (SPAdes)... | ecosystem: Engineered > Bioreactor > EBPR >... | reverse complement strand
GGACTCCGGACTATTTTTTTTGTCCTCTCCCGCAGGGGACTCCGGACTATTTTTTTGTCCTCTCCCGTAGGGGACTCCGGACTATTTTTTTGTCCTCTCCCGCAGGGGACTCCGGACTATTTTTTTTGTCCTCTCCCGCAGGAGACTCCGGACTATAACTTTCAGGCTATCCTTCCGGGTTATAGTTCTTTTCAATGATTACCTTTGTTCCCATAACCAATAAATCCTGTATGCGTAAAGTTATAGCCCTTATCCTGTTTGCCATTCCCTTATCGGCAATGGCCCAGGATGGCACCATGAAAGCCCTGCGGACTGAATCTGAACGTACCATTAAAAAAGAAGCGGATACCAGTAAACGCGTCTGGCGCCGGGGTGGTGTGTATGGTATCAATTTATCACAAGGTTCACTGAGTAACTGGGCCGCGGGTGGTGATGATTTCTCACTCTCGGTAAACTCATTGCTGAGTCTTTACGCTTTTTATAAAAAAGACAAACACAGCTGGGACAATACCTTTGATTTTAATATTGGTTATGTAAACACTACCAGTCTCGGTGGCCGTAAAAATGATGACCGATTTGATTTTCTGTCCAAATACGGACATGCCCTGAACCCTAAGCTCAACCTGACCGTGCTGGCCAACCTCCGCTCACAGTTGTTTAAAGGCTATACGTATCCGGGTAATGTAAAAACATTTTCCTCTGCCTTTATGGCACCAGGTTACCTGCTGACGAGTCTCGGTCTGGATTATAAACCGAAAAAGAACCTGTCCATCTTCCTTTCCCCGGTTACGGCCCGTTGGGTAATTGTTCGTGATACGGCCTTGTCGAATAAAGGTCTTTATGGCGTTACACCGGGAAAAAAATCAAACCTGGAGTTCGGTGCATTTGCCACCATTAACTACATGAAGGAGATTAATAAAAACGTGACGTATAAGAGCCGTCTTGATCTGTTCTCTAATTACCGGAACAATCCGCAGAATATCGACATATTCATGTCCAATATCCTGAATGCCAAACTGGGCAAAGTACTTTCCATGAGCTGGAGCCTTGACTTTATCTATGATGATGATGTTCGTCTCTTTGGTAAAAACCAACGCTCCGCCGCCTTACAGGTCAAATCGCTGGTCGGACTGGGTTTCCTGGTACGGTTCTGATGATGAAAGTGTACTGAGAAGGGAACCCGATAAACTGAATTCCTGTTATTAAAATGATACTGTCCGGGCAGCATTCTGCTGCCCGGATTTATTCTGTCGCTTTCAGCGACAACGAAAAGACTAATAGTAGTTGCTCAACGAGGCTTTCAGCCTCGTTTGTATTAATATGGGTGCAGGTATAAACGTTTGGCTTGCTTTTCTTATTCAAAAAAGGTCTGACAGAATGACGAGTATGCATTTACGCCTGATGAGGCAATCGACCCTGCGTTTACGTTGCAAGAAAGCGTATGTCGTTTTTATTGGTTCACGGAATTTGAATACAACGAGGCTGATAGACGAGTACACATTTATGACTGATGAGGCAATGACCCCCTTGTTTACGTTGCAATGAAGGAAATACCAGTTTATTGATTCACGGAATTTGAATACAACGAGGCTGAAAGACGAGTACACATTTATGACTGATGAGGCAATGACCACCACGTTTACGTTGCAATGAAGGAAATACCAGTTTATTGGTTCACGGAATTTGAATGCAACGAGGCTGATAGACGAATACACATTTATGACTGATGAGGCAATGACCACCACGTTTACGTTGCACGGAAGGGAATACCAGTTTATTGATTCACGGAATTTGAATGCAACGAGGCTGATAGACGAGTACACATTTATGACTGATGAGGCAATGGCCACTGCGTTTACGTTGCAATGAAGGAAATACCAGTTTATTGGTTCACGGAATTTGAATACAACGAGGCTGAAAGACGAGTACACATTTATGCCTGATGAGGCAATGACCACCACGTTTACGTTGCAAGAAAGGAAATCCCGGGTATTGGTTCCTGATATTTTAATACAACGAGGCTGAAAGCCTCGTTTAGCATTTTTGCAACATTTCGTATGTCGCTGAAAGCGACAGAATAGCACCAGGCAGCAGGATGCTGCCCGGTACGGCAATGGACCCCGCTTTTACGTTGCAATGAAGGAAATATCAGTTTATTGATTAACGGAATTTGAATACAACGAGGCTGAAAGACGAGTACACATTTACGCCTGATGAGGCAATGACCACCACGTTTACGTTGCAAGAAAGGGAATACCAGTTTATTGATTCACGGAATTTGAATGCAACGAGGCTGAAAGACGAGTACACATTTATGCCTGATGAGGCATTGACCACCTTGTTTACGTTGCAATGAAGGAAATACCAGTTTATTGATTCACGGAATTTGAATACAACGAGGCTGAAAGACGAGTACACATTTATGACTGATGAGGCAATGACCACCACGTTTACGTTGCAAGAAAGGAAATACCAGTTTATTGATTCACGGAATTTGAATACAACGAGGCTGAAAGCCTCGTTTAGCTTTTTGCAGCATTTCGTATGTCGCTGAAAGCGACAGAATAGCACCGGGCAGCAGGATGCTGCCCGGTACGGCAATGGACCCCGCTTTTACGTTGCAATGAAGGAAATACCAGTTTATTGGTTCACGGAATTTAGAATGCAACGAGGCTGAAAGACGAGTACACATTTATGCCTGATGAGGCATTGACCACCTCGTTTACATTGCACGGAAGGAAATATCAGTTTATTGGTTCACGGAATTTGAATACAACGAGGCTGAAAGCCTCGTTTAGCATTTTTGCAGCATTTCGTATGTCGCTGAAAGCGACAGAATAGCACCGGGCAGCAGGATGCTGCCCGGTACGTGACAAACAGATGATGTAATTTGCTGTAACTGCTGCCACTGATGTTGAACCGGCATTATTATGACTCCTTTCCTCTATCTGTAACTGCCTGAAAGTAAATTCACTGCTTTCAGGAACCGGGTATGCTCCCATGAATTATGACTTGAGACGGCTGACTGTTTTAACATCTTCTTTATACTATAATTTCCCTTTGTCTGTTTACACAGTATTCTATCTTTGCACTATCCTCTGAAAAACAACGGAACAAACCAATCCACATCACACGAACCACACACGAATGAAGAGGTCTGTTTTATTGTTTTTACTGATCACCAGTAACGCCGCCTTATTTGCACAGGATGCGATTGTACGTAAACTGCAGCAGGAGTCCCTGCGTCAGATCAAACGCGACATTCCGGATACCAGCAAAAAAGCCTGGGTAAAAGGTGGCGCCTATTCACTCAGCATCGGCCAGGGCAGTCAGAGTAACTGGGCGGCGGGCGGAGATGATTTCTCATTTACAGTCAATACTACTTTGCGCCTCTATAGTTTTTTCAAAAAAAAGAAACACAGCTGGGACAATACACTTGATATCAGTTTTGGCTATATCAATACCACCAGCCTCGGCAGCCGTAAAAATGATGATCGTTTTGACCTGATGTCGAAATACGGACTCTCCCTGAATAAAAAATTCAACCTGGCTACCCTGGTGAATTTCCGCTCTCAATTCCTGAAAGGATATACCTACCCGAATAATGTAAAAACATTTGCTTCCGCTTTTTTATCACCCGCCTACCTGGTCATCAGCCAGGGTGTTGATTACAAACCCACGAAAGAATTATCCATCTTTGTTTCTCCGGTTACTTCCCGTTGGGTATTTGTTATTGACAGTACACTGGCGGCCAAAGGAGAATACGGGGTCAAACTGAATACACACAGCATCAACCAGAACGGGGCTTTTGCCACAATCGGCTACCAGAAAGCTTTTAATAAAATGGTTTCCTATAAAAGCCGCCTGGATTTATTCTCCAACTATAAAAAAGATCCGCAGAATGTGGATGTATTCATGACCAATACTTTTTCCGCAAAAGTAGCCCGCATCATCGCCTTCAGCTGGAATGTGGACATGGTCTATGATGATGATGTACGACTCTTCGGCCCGGATAATACATCGCCGGGTCTGCAATTCAAATCGATTATTGGTATCGGACTTCAGGTGAAGATTTAGTCGATAGTAAATACAAAAGATATAACCGGCCTTACGACTAATGACTATCGACTAAAGACTATCGACTATCTTTGTCCGCTATGGGCCAGAAGAAACTTGTCCGCTTTGCGGAAATCGAAACCTTTAAGAATGTACTTCAGTTTCCCCAGGATATCGCCGGAAAGTGGAATGCCTTTTTCGGGAATACTCATCCTGTTACCCTTGAACTGGCTTGTGGCAAGGGAGAGTACGCGTTGGGACTGGGGCGGATGTATCCGGAACGCAACTTTCTCGGGGTGGACCTGAAAGGGAACCGGATCTGGGTGGGTGCCAAAAAAGCGATAAAAGAAAACCTGGTCAATGTGGGTTTTCTCCGGACCCAGATTGACCTGATTGCCACTTATTTTGCCCCGGGCGAAGTGGAAGAGATCTGGATCACTTTTCCCGACCCCCAATTACGCCTCTCTAAAGCCAAAAAAAGGCTGACCCATCCAAAATTCCTTCGTTTATACCAACAATTCCTGTCTCCCGGTGGTTGTATAAATCTGAAAACAGACAGCCCGGATCTATATCGCTTTACCCGGTTGGTGATTGATTTGTATGGTTGCCGGCTATTGGCCGATAGTGATGATGTATATAGTCAGTCCGATGTAAGTGATGAACTTCGTATTAAAACGCACTACGAATCACTGGATATTGCCGGCAGTAACCGGATTCACTATCTCCGGTTTAGTTTGCCGGAGCACCTGGGCGACCGGGAAAAAGACCAGCTGTTAAAAGACAAGTTAGCGGAATATGAAACAACTGACTGAAGGTATACACTATTACATGAATGATGACGGCCTGATCGTTTTCACCGCACAGTACCATCTTGAAAAAGGGTTCTGCTGCGGCAACGGATGCAGTCATTGCCCCTTCAGCTATGAAAATGTTCCCGAACCCCGCCGTTCTGCCCTGATGGAAAGAAAAGAGAATACGCCTCCAGATCACCATCCATAATTCTTACAGGCTTTTCTTATCTTCATTGCATGCCTTCCCGGAAATCAGCCGAAAAATTAAAAACCGTCAGACCATCAGGTACTGCAGATGAAAACTTTTTCTCCCTGGTCTATGAGGTGACACGCCAGATTCCCCGGGGACGGGTAACTTCCTATGGCGCTATCGCCGCTGCACTGGGCGCTAAATCATCAGCCAGAATGGTTGGATGGGCCATGAATGGATGTCACCGGATAAAACCCAAAGTACCGGCTCACCGGGTTGTAAACCGGAATGGAATGCTGACCGGTAAATTTCATTTTGATCCGCCTGAAAGAATGGAGGAACTCCTGAAGAAAGAAGGAGTAAAGGTGAAGAATGACCAGGTGGTGGAGTTTAAGAAGTTGTTTTGGGATCCGGGGGAAGGTTGAGTTGTTGAGTTGTTGAGTTGTTTAGTTGTTTAAATTGATCCTGTTTATATGTCTGATCCGCTTAATCCGTTGACAAAAGGCCAGCAGGAATTTTGTACCTGGGCCGGTATTTTTGGTGCGCTGATTGGCGCGGCCGCGCAGATTCAACACCTGGTTTTTGCATTGCCTTCCGTGACCACCCGGTTGATGAATGCGCCGTACCTCTATATCATCGGGGCATTTGTTGTACTGGCTATGCAGAAAGTTCAGTCACCTGCGATGCTGATCGTTGCCGCGGTACTGGCTTTTGTGAATTGCTTTATTGTACTGATCAGCGGGGCTTTTTCTCCCCTGATCATCATCCTGATGCTGTATACAGTAGTCATTACCGTTTTTGTATACGTGGAAAAAATCCAACTGGCATTGCGTAAAAAACTGGAAGTGGAAAAGGCGGAGGAAGACCGGTGGAAAGGAGTAATATGAGCAAGTACGGGGTTTGAAGTACGAAGTACGGCTTCGTTTCATCAATGTATTACTGACATCTCACAACCCTCATCCCACATCTCATATCTCACATCTCACAACCCACAACTCACAACTCAAACATAATAAGGACTAATCATCCAATACACCAGCACCCCGGTAACGGCTACATAAAACCAGATGGGCCAGGTAATGCGGGCCAGCTTTTTATGTTGTGGCCATTCGCCGGTCATGGCCCTGTAGGCAGTAAATAAAATAAAGGGCAGTATCAGTCCGGCCAGCGGGATATGCGTAAATAAAATGATATAATAAATCACCCGGGCAATGCCTTCCGCCCCGAATTTTGTTTCACCCGCAAAGAGATGATGACAGATATAGCTGACCAGGAAAAGTATGGATAAGAGCATGGCCGTCATCATCAGCCCCTTGTGTAACAGGTATTTTTTTGCTTTTACCGCCAGTAAGGCGGCTACCAGTAATACGGCCACCATTGAATTGATAACGGCATTGATCTGTGCAAAAAAATGTACATCAAAACCAAGGTTGACTTCCAGTTTAACCCGTCCCAGTAAGATCACTGCGGCAAATACAACCGCTGAAAATATCCAGATCAGCCGGTTTGCTTTCTTATCGTTTTTATTCCATGCAGCCTTAAGCATCAGTCTTCTTTTTTCTGTTTAAAAAATAGAGCAGGGTAAACACCCCGATAATCGCCACCAGGAAGGCGACCGCCATGATTTCCAGCTTGCCGGCGAAGAAACTCTTTTTATTCGGATCCTTCTCCATGGTAAGCATGACCAGGTCCTTGGATAAATGAGAGAGTGACACTGAATCCAGGCCACTGTAATATCCGCGCACATGCCGGTTGCTGTCGATCAGTACAAACTTATCGCTGTGTACAAAATTAGTATCCACTCCTTCCCCGTCAATCATCTGCAGTTTGATTTCATTCAGGGCAAAATCATAAATCTGTTTCCGGTCACCGGTAAGCAGCCACCATGTTTCGGGATTGATCTGAAACCGGTTGGCCCAGTATTTCAGCCGCTCTACCGAATCGCGTTCCGGGTCAATACTGATGGAAAGAAAATGCACCAGCTTATTTGTCTTATCCCCTACCCGCTTGCCGTTATGAATGGATGCTGCCAGCCGCTTCATATTCTCCGTCATGCCCGGGCAAATGGTAGGACACCGGGTAAAGAAGAAATCGGCAATTACAATTTTTCCTTTGAGACTGTCCCAGGTGATTTTTTTACCATCCTGGTTAGTCAGTGAAATATCAGATATTTTATGCCAGAGCGTATCGCTGACCCGTTTACCCCGCTCCGTATTGCTGATAATACTATCCGGCAGATAGTGGCGGGGCATATGAATGTTTTTCTCGCTCTTGGTTTTTACAATAAAGTACGAAACCAACGGGATCATCAGGGCAATCAGCACAGCGAGTAAGGCTTTCTTGTTCACATGTATGGTATTAAAAAAGTAAAACCATTAAACCGCTTCCAGGTTCGCCGGACAGACGGTTTAATGGTTAAAATCAGTATTTACTTTAGTTGATCTTATTCTTTACCGCTGGCAGGCGCAGCAGGCTTGGCTTCTTCCTTATGTGCTCCGTGTTTGGCGGGCATGGTGCTTTCCTGGAAATGCTTGTCATAAGTATTCCGCAGGTTCTTATAGGAATTGCCATCCCAGATAAAGGCCGCGATAAACCAGATAAAAAGCAGCAGGGGTATCACAATCGTCATAATCATGTTGCGGATCTCATCTCCCAGGTGCATGAACACGGACACAATATAATAGGCTTTGGCCAGGGTCAGTATACATACCATGCCTTTGAAAGCCAGGATCAGAAATTCATTGGGATTCTCCCCTTTATGAATGTTATAGATCGCCAACCCGATAACCAGTTCAATTACGGTAATCACAGACAACAGTAAGGTCGTTTTTTTCACCTTCTTATAAAACGTTCCGTCATCGGCGTGTTCGTGGTGGATCGTTACTTCTTCAAATGCAGGATGTTGCATAGTATTTTTAAATTTCGATTTTTAAAATAGTTAAGGGCCTGCTGCTGTTATATCAGATAGAAACAGAGGAATACGAATACCCATACCAGGTCTACGAAGTGCCAGTACAATCCGGCTTTCTCAATCATCAGGTAATGACCCCTGTTCTGGAATACGTTTTTCTGTGTCATCATCAGCATTACGATATTGATTACCACACCGGAGAATACGTGGAAGCCATGGAAGCCGGTGATACCGTAGAAGTAGCCACCGAAAGCAATCGGTCCTTTTGTGCGGACATGCAATTCATCCAGGTTGATCTTGCTGATCAGGTCTTTATCGGTAAGGGCGGCCAGTTGTTCATGACTTGAGCCATGGTTGGACTGATGGGCCAGGTTAACCAGTGTTTCGTGCGGTGTATTCTGCAATGCGGCGAGGGCTGCATCATGGCTCACGAGTGAACCCCAGGGGTTGCCACGCATGGTTTGTCCGATAATATCAATTTTACCATCCACCAGTACGGCATGCTCACCGGTAATCAGGTGATGCCATTCCCATGCCTGGCAGCTAAGGAATGCCACGCCACCAACGATGGTCCAGAATAACCATTTCACCACACCGGCTTTATCGCCTTTGTGACCGGCATGTACAGCCAGTACCATGGTCACCGAACTGATGATCAGGATAAAGGTCATCACACTCACGAAAGCAAGCGGAAGATTGGCATGACCGGCACCCGGAAATGCATTAAACACCACGTTGGGATCGGGCCAGAAGTTCTGGCTGAAACGGATAGATCCGTAAGAGATCAGGAAAGCACCGAAAGTAAAGGCATCACTCATCAAAAAATACCACATCATCAGCTTGCCATACTCCAGGTTGAAGGGGCTCTTACCACCGCTCCACCACTTGGTCTGATGTACTGTTGCTGTTGTCGCCATGTCAGTTGTCAGTTTTTACTTGTTTCGTTATGTCAATTAATTCTTACCGAGAATCATAAAAAATACCAGCAGGTAGATCCAGAGGGCATCTACAAAATGCCAGTACGTGGCGGCCACTTCTACCGGCACCGCGCTGTAATTTTTGGTTTTGCCAAAAAATCCCTTCAAAAAAATAACCGCGAGTGCGATCAGTCCGCCGGCCACATGCAGGGCATGCAGACCGAAAATCACATATAGAAATTGTCCGCCACCGGACCCTTTGAACGTGATTTGCTGTGCCCATAATTGCTGAAAGCCCATCCATTGAAAAACGATGAAGGCGATTCCCAGCAGCACCGTAAGCCCGATCAGCATACGATACTTATTCATTTCACGGTCTTTAAAAGATCTGAGGGCCAGCTGAATGGTCAGACTGCTGAGCAGCATTACCCCGGTAGATACCCAGAATACCGTGGGTAAAGTGACCGGTTTCCAGTTGGCCTGGTTACTTTTTACGATAAATGCACTGGTGAGACCGGCAAACATCATGATCAGGCTGCCGATCGCTACCCATAACGTGAATTTATGGGGATGCATTTTTTCTTTTTGTTGATTACGCACGATGTCCATCTCTCTTTATTATTAACTACACTTTACTCAGTAATAAGGCAAACAAAATAACCGGCAGGTACATATAGCTGCCAAACATCACTTTGCGGGCCGCACTTACTTCCATTGTCCGGTACAGCGTTACACAGCGGCCAATCATAAACAGGTTGCCCAGTATGATCAGTCCGATACTGATCATGCCGGCCACGGTATCATAACTGCACATGCCGTTGAAATAAGGCAACAGCGTTACGGGTACCAGGAGCAACGAGTAAGCGATGGTTTGAATCGCTGTAAACTTTGTCGGTCCTTCATTGGCCGGTAACAGTTTGAATCCAACCGCCGAATAATCCCGGTGTGCCACCCAGGCAATAGCCCAGAAATGGGGGAACTGCCAGAAAAACTGGAAGGCAAACAGGATCCATCCTCCGGCCGTCAACTGATCATCTCCCGCGGCCCACCCGATCAGACAGGGCAGCGCGCCGGGTACCGCCCCGATCAGCACGGCTATTGAATTAACTTTCTTCAACGGCGTGTAGATAAAAGCGTAGAGGAACAGACTGAAAGCTGCCAGACCTGCCGATAACCAGTTGAAATAATGACCGAGCAGATACACTCCGGCTGCCCCGGTAATCACCGCAAAGGCCCAGCCTTCATTTACGGACACCCTTCCGGCCGCTACCGGACGGGTGGATGTACGTTTCATTTGCGCATCCGTATCTTTTTCCACTACCTGGTTGATGGCGTTGGCACTTCCTGTTACCAGCATCCCACCTGCAAAGAGCAAGAATATCATGAGCCAGTCGTACTCGACCACTTTGGGTGCCAGCAGGTAACTGATCACACTGCTGAATACCACCATGATACTCAGTGAAGGTTTCATCAACATCACATAGTCCTTAATCTTTTTCATTCCTTCACGTATATTCAAACAACAAATCCTGATTCACCTCTGACATCTTTTATAATGTCACCCCTTCGGGGTTCTGCTCTCACTTACTACTTATTTTCTATAATCATGTCAGCCCTTCGGGCTTTCCGTACTTCGTAGCTCGTACTTCGTAGCTCGTACTTCGTAACTCGTACTTCGTAATTCGTACTTCGTACTTAGTCCTAGTGTTTTGATTCATTCGCTCCTACCGGCTCAGTTTGCGGAATGAAATCACGGCCGTCTTTCGCATAGTCATACGGCCAGCGGTGTACTTCAGGAATTTCTCCTGCCCAGTTACCATGACCCGGATTGATCGGGGTGGTCCACTCCAGGGTATTTGCTTCCCAGGGGTTGGTGGTCGTTACTTTTCTGCCCTTGTAAATGGAGTAGAAGAAGTTGAACACAAACATCAGCTGTACGGCAAATACGATAATGGAAACAACCGTGATCATTTTATCGAGATCGGCAAACTGGTTGAAGGATACCCAGCCTTTCTTATCAAGATAACGGCGGGGAACACCGGCCAGACCCTGGTAGTGCATGGGCCAGAAAATCAGGTAGGCGCCTGCCATCGTTACCCAGAAATGTATATACGCCAGTGTATTGTTCATATACCGGCCAAACATTTTGGGGAACCAGTGGTATACCCCTGCAAACATGCCGAAGAAGGACGCCACACCCATTACAATATGGAAGTGCGCTACCACAAACATGGTGTCATGCAGGTGAATATCGATGGTGGAGTTTCCGAGGAAGATACCGGTAAGACCTCCAGAGATAAATAAACTTACAAAACCAATGGCGAAGAGTGCAGCCGGGGTAAACCGGATATTGCCTCTCCACAAGGTGGTGAGCCAGTTAAATACTTTGATGGCGGATGGTACCGCGATCAGCAACGTAAGCAGTACGAATACCGATCCGAGGAAGGGGTTCAGTCCCGTTACAAACATGTGGTGCGCCCATACCAGGAAGGCCAGTATCGCGATGGCGAACATGGAACCTAACATGGCCATATAACCGAAAATTGGTTTGCGGGCACTTACCGACAGAATCTCCGACACCATACCCATCGCGGGCAGGAGGATGATATATACTTCCGGGTGACCGAGGAACCAGAACAAGTGCTGGTACAGGATGGCACTACCTCCTTCATTCGGAAGAATTTCCCCATTCACCACGATATCACTCAGGTAGAAACTGGTGCCGAGGTTACGGTCAAACAGCAGCAGGATCGCACCGGATAATAATACAGGGAAAGAAAGTACACCCAGTACTGCGGTGAAGAACATCGCCCAGATCGGCAGCGGCAGACGGGTCATGCTCATTCCTTTGGTCCGCATGTTCAGGATGGTGGAAATATAGTTCAGACCACCCAGCAGGGAGGAGACAATGAAAAGTGCCATGGCAATCAGCCAGAGGTCGGTACCGATCTTCTGCCCGTCACCCGCCTGGCGTAACGCACTCAGCGGGGGATACATGGTCCATCCGCCGGAAGCGGGACCCGTATGCACAAAGATGGACGACAACATTACTATACCCGCCAGGAAAAAGAACCAGTAGGAAAGCATATTCATGAACGGAGACGCCATATCGCGCGCACCGATCTGCAGGGGAATGAGTAAGTTGGCAAAGGTACCACTCAGACCGGCTGTCAGTACGAAGAATACCAGTACGGTACCGTGAATCGTTACAAGACCATAATAGAATTCAGGCTGGATCTGTCCTCCCTTGGCCCAATGACCAAAGAAGGTTTCCAGGATCGGGAACGTCTGATCGGGATAACCCAGCTGCAGACGGAACAATACAGAGAAAAGACCGCCGATGATGGCCCATACGATACCGGTAATCAGGAATTGCTTACCGATCGTTTTGTGATCCATACTGAAGATATACTTCGAGATAAAGGACTGCTCATGGTGTCCATGTCCGTGGTCATCATGGTGCCCAACTGCTCCGGCATGTAAGGTTGATGTTTCGCTCATTGTCTCTTTGTTTATTCTGGAGGTGTAGCTTAAAATTAGATTAACGGATTACAGCGGCGGTCACCGGAACGGGTGCAGCGGCCGTATCTTTTTTAACGGAAGGATCTTTATCAGGATTGGCAACCAGGTATTGTGGTTTTTTGGAAGCCATCCAGGCATCATACTCTTCCTGTGTTTCCACCACAATCACCCCGCGCATACTCCAGTGTCCTTTACCGCACATCTGGTCGCAGGAAATTTCGTATACAAAATCCGGGTTGCCGGTCTTCTTGCGCATATCCGCAGTAGTAACCGTGGGGGTAAACCACATGGTGGTAGGCGTACCGGGTACGGCATCCATTTTCAAACGGAAGTGAGCCAGCCCCACATCATGGATTACATCTTTGGCACCAATTACCAGTTGAACCGGCTTGTTGACGACCAGGTGCATTTCCTGTTCTACAAAAATATCATCATGGTTGGCGGGATCTTCCCATATCTGACCAGCAGGGTTGCTTGCAGCCGGATTTACATTTTTGAAATATTTTTTACCCAGTACCTGGTCTTTTCCCGGGTAGCGGAATTCCCAGCCGAATTGCTTACCCACTACTTCAACCTGAACGGCATCTTTCGGGGCGGGACCGGTGATTTTGAACCAGTAAAAAATACCAAAACCTACCAGGATGGTCAGGGTAATGGCCGGGATAACGGTCCAGATCATCTCCAGTTTATTGTCATGCGGGAAATAAAAGGCTTTCTGATTTTCCTTTTCCTGGTATTTATAAGAGAACCAGAACAGGGCAATCTGCGTCAGTACAAAAACGATAAACGTAATGGCAAGGGTAACATACAGCATCCTGTCCACCAGGATACCATGATCGGAAGCGGGTGCGCCCAGGATTTTATCCTTGAGGCGTTCATTACAATACACCACGCCGATCAACCCGATGATCAGGAAGGCCAGCAGCAGAAAGCCATTGATCTTATTGGTTTGCTTACGGGAACGCTCGTATCCGCGCAACACGGCTACATACTCACTGGCTTTAGCTATCTGAAAAGTGATAATAAAACCCAGCGCTAAAATTGCGACAATGAAAAATGTCTGCATAACTTAAAATGAGGTGGTTTTTATCTAATATCTGTCTAACAACTTTACATCAGAGGCGGAGGCGTGATCCGGATACCATCAGGTATGGTGGATCAGGCTCTCTTTTACAAACGGGTGGTTTTTGGCCAGCAAAGGTGCTTTGGTAAGTGCCCTGCCGGTTACAAACATGATCAGCCCTACGAATCCGAGTGCCACACCCATATCATATAAGATATTGGGAACATGTGTGGCGCCGGTGGAATCTTTCATTACACTCGGGAAGACCATCTGGTAAAAGTCCAGCCAGTGACCAAAAATGATCATGATCGCCATAAATGTAATAGTTCCGTAGTTTCTTTTCGCATCCCGGGTCATTAATATTAACAACGGAGCAATAAAATTGATTATAAACATGAGCCAGAAGATGCCTTTATAAACGCCATGGGCGCGGGGCTGGAAATAAACGGTCTCTTCGGGAATGTTGGCGTACCAGATCAGCATGAACTGGGAGAACCAGAGGTAGGTCCAGAATACGGAGAAGGCGAACATGAATTTACCAATATCATGGAGGTGTTCATTATTGGTATATTCCAGGTAGCCGTTATTTTTCAGGAATACCACAAACAGGGCGATCAGGGCCATACCGGATACAAAGGTACTGGCGAAAGTATACCAGCTGTACATGGTACTGTACCAGTGTGCATCAATACTCATCAGCCAGAGCCAGGGAATAGAAGACATCACGGTCAGGGAGAATACGATGATGAACATGGCTGCCCATACGGTATTGTTCCATACATATTTCTTTCTTTCAGCAATTGTTTCCAGGGGCTTAGTATCCAGGCTGCGGGACAACTGACGCATTTTCCAGCCCAGTAAGGACCAGAGCACAATGGTCAGCACGGTGGCCACGGCAAAGAAAGTGGTATTCAGGAAACCTTTTTTGTGGGTCAGGATCGGGTCGTGTGCCACATGTTCGGTATCCGTCCAGTGGTAAATAGTATGGTTACCACCAAAAGCGATAGACAGGAGAATAGCGCCGGCAATTACACCAATCACGGGTACCACGGCTGAGATAGCTTCAGGCACACGGCGGAAAGCCATCTGCCAGCCACCCCAGGCCAGGGTAGTAGCGCATATAAAGAACATGGAAGCATTTACCACGAGCAAAAAGAATACGCTGTTTTGCAGCAAAGAAGCCCAGAACCTGGCCGACTTATGAGGATCAGACGAGGATCCGCTGGTAACCCATAATCCTGCAATCGCCAGGATACCCACTGCCATCAATGCAATGGCAATCGTATTATATCTCTTTGGCACTTCAAAATTTTCCCGGATAGACATCAGTTAGTATTTAATGTTTCTTCAATTCGGTTTGTTATTTTTTCGGAGCGGCAACGGCACTGTCTTTAGCAGCAGGTGCGGGTGCAGCGGCAGCGGTGGCAGCCGGAGCAGCCGTACCGGTTTTCTTCGCCTGTTGTTCCTTTACATAAGCGGTGATCATCCAGCGCTGTTTGGTACTGAGCTGGGAGGCATAACTGCCCATGGTGTTTTTTCCGTAAGTCAGTGAATGGAACATGGTTCCTTCCGTCATCGCAATCATCAGCGGGTCGCCTACCAGGTTACGCGGTGCTGCCGGGAAAACGCCACTGGCATACAGCGGACCATTCCCATCCAGTTTGGTACCATGGCAGATACCGCAGTTGATCAGGTACAGTCTTTCCGCTTCTTTCATATCGCGGGAAGCGGAATCCAGGGGATTCTTTACTTCTGCTGAACGGGCATAGCCGGTTGAGTCATTCTTAAAAGGATAAGCCGCCATTTCTCCACGGGCAACGGTACCTTCCACCGGTGTTGACGTATAATTTATGCCTTTGCTGCTGAGGGCCTCGGTAGAGGAATACGTCTCATAGGCACGGCTGTACGCCATATCAGGCATATAAGCGCGTCCGGGTTCTTTCCGCGGACCGCCGCAGCTGATCATTGCCACTGAGAGGGCCAGGCTACATGTAACAAACAGTACTTTCTTCATTATCTCTTGTTATTACGATGAATGATACTTAGTTCTCCTTGTGAAACAGTTTAACGTCTTTGTCGTAGCGGCCGATCCACCACTCTGTTTCTTTATATTCAATCTTCACTTCTTTGGCACCCACCGTTTCGAGGAAGCTCATGGCTTCTGCTTCACTGGTTTTATCGGTGCACTCCAGGGCCATTACAAATGTGTCATCGGTAGACCGGGGATTGAAGTGATCTTTTTTTACAAAAGGAGCCAGCTGGCAGAGGTAGCAGAAGGTAAGCACCATTCCTACCGCGGCGAATAATACAGTCAGCTCAAACGTAACGGGAATCCAGGCCGGCAGCGAGAAGAACGGCTTACCGCCGAAGTTGATCTGCCAGTCCACCGTTAACGCCCAGGTAATGAAACCCACCGCAGTTGCCGTACCGGTAATACCGTAGATAAAACCGGCAGTGTGGAGACTGGTATCTCTTAATCCCATAGCATGATCCAGTCCGTGAATCGGGAAAGGAGTAAACACGTCATGGATCTTGTATCCCGCGCGGCGTACTTTTTTCACTGCGGGAAAAAGTACCGCTTCATCATCAAAATTGCCGACTACAAATTTTTTTACAGCCATTTTTTTCGCTTTAACTATGAGTTACGAGGTACGTGGTACGCATCCTAACTCTGTAAACAAATTTTCTTTCTTTCAACTATCGACTAACGACTTCTCCTAAGCCCCGTGATCATGTCCGTGCTTATGCCCGAACTCCTCGGTGCTCTCTTCTTCCACTTCACCCATGTTGTTCTTGAAATTTTCACCATTCTTCTTCAGGATATGCTTGATCTCCGCGAGGGCGATAACCGGGAAGAATTTAGAGAACAGGAAATAACAGGTAAAAAACAATCCGAATGTACCCATGTAGAAACCAATCTCCCAGATTGACGGAGTATAGTACGTACTCCAGGCAGAAGGCAGATAGTCACGGTATACGGATGTAACGATGATTACAAAACGCTCAAACCACATACCGATATTCACGAGGATGGACATGAAGAAGGTAACAAACAGGTTTCTTCTCATTTTGCGGAACCAGAAGATCTGGGGGGATAATACGTTACATCCCATCATCAGCCAGTAACTCCATCCATAAGGACTATCGAGGTTCAGACGGTTCTGGAAGAAGGCGAACTCTTCATAACTCACGGCAGAATACCAGGCCATGAACAGCTCGGTGAGGTAGGCAATACCCACGATAGAACCGGTGAGTACGATTACCTTATTCATTACTTCGATGTGCTCCATCGTGATATAGTCTTCGAGGGCCAGTACCTTACGCGTAACCACCAGCAGGGTTTGCACCATGGCGAAACCGGAGAAGATCGCACCCGCAACGAAATAAGGCGGGAAGATCGTGGTATGCCAACCGGGAACAACAGAGGTGGCGAAGTCGAAGGATACAATGGTGTGTACAGAAAGTACCAGCGGTGTACTCAGTCCGGCAAGTACCAGTGACAGGGCTTCATGACGCTGCCAGTGCTTGGTGGAACCGGTCCAGCCAAAAGCGGCCACACCATAAAAATGTTTTCTCCATTTTACTTTGGCACGGTCACGCAGGGTGGCCAGGTCAGGCAACAGACCGGAGTACCAGAATAATAAAGAAACGGTGAAATACGTAGAGATCGCGAATACGTCCCAGAGCAGCGGGGAGTTGAAGTTTACCCACAGCGGACCACGTGTATTCGGATAAGGAAGTACAAAGAAGGCGTTCCACACACGACCCATGTGCCAGATCGGGAACTGACCTGCACACATTACCGCGAAGATGGTCATCGCTTCTGCCGCACGGTTTACACCGGTTCTCCAACCCTGGCGGAACAGCAACAGGATCGCGGAGATCAGGGTTCCGGCGTGACCGATACCCACCCACCATACGAAGTTGGTGATATCCCATCCCCAACCGATAGTCTTATTCAGGTTCCACTGACCGGTACCGTACATCACTTCCATCGTTACGGATACAATACCGAAAATGAGTAACCCTACCGAGATCAAAAATCCAACCCACCAGAGCTTGGACGGGTTTGCTTCCACCGGGCGGCAAATGTCTTCTGTTACCTGGTGATAATCTTTGGTGCCATCCACCAACGGTGATCTTACCTGTGATTCGTATCTGAGTAATGCCATATTCTGGTTGTTTGCCCCTCCCCTTACGGGTTCAGGATATAGTTAGTCAACTTACTTCAATTAATGATGCGCTTCTTCCGCTTTTTTGGTTTCGGTGCCTCCCTCATGCTTTTCAGCAGGAGCAGGTTCATGATGAGCCCCATGCTCAATCACTTCTTCCGTATTCCGCACTTTGGCCAGGTAGCTTACGTTGGGCAATACGTGGAGTTGCTCCAGTACATAGAATCCGCGGTTGGCGTTATCCTTGCGTACCAGGCTGATCGCACTCGCATGATCATGTACGTTACCAAATTCGATTGCATTGGCCGGACAGGCTGTCTGACAAGCCACTTTAGCATCACCATCCTGCAACGGACGATCTGCTTTCTTGGCCTCTAATTTAGCCGCCTGCAGACGCTGGAAGCAGAAAGAACATTTTTCAATCACACCGCGGGAACGCACGGTTACATCCGGGTTCAGTACCATACGGGTCAGATCATCGTTCATCTGGAATACAGCGGGATCCAGTTTACCTACCAGCTGCTGATCCTGGTTATTGGCAAAGCTGTCGGCTCCGGTATAATCCGCCCAGTTAAAGCGACGTACTTTAAACGGACAGTTATTGGCGCAATAACGGGTACCGATACAACGGTTATAGGTCATCTGGTTGATCCCTTCCGCACTGTGGTTGGTGGCGGCTACCGGACAAACGTTCTCACAGGGAGCGTTGTCGCAATGCTGACACATCATCGGCTGGAAGACCACGCCTTTCAGCTGATCGGGGTTCTTTTCATCACTTACAAAGTAACGGTCGATACGCAGCCAGTGCATATCATGATACCGCAGCACTTCGCTCTTACCTACCACCGGTACGTTGTTCTCTGCATGACAGGCCACCACGCAGGAGCCACAGCCATAACAGGCATTCATATCGATGTTCATGCCCCATTTGATTCCGGGCTGATCGTGCATGGGATACAGGGTACCTTCCTTGCGGAAATCAGTGGACTTGCCATCTTTGCTCTTACCGAAATCTTCGGCCAGGTGATTGCGGTAATCCGGAATCACGGTCGGGAATTTCTTCAGCGTAGCCAGGGTTGTTTCGCGTACGACTTCAATCCTGTCTTCGTAGGAGTTGTGAATCTGTGTCTGGGCGATTTTTTCTTTTCTTCCGGCATCAGCCACGGTAGCATCAGCTGAATAAGTAACAGTGCTGCCATTATAGGAAGTAAAAGGATAAACGTTCTTACCCACACCGGCAGCAGTAGCACCGAGGTTTTCCCCGCGGCCATAACCAACCGCGATCGCGATGGTCTTGTCATTCATACCGGGGATCACGAGTACTGGCAGTTCAACATTATTCTTGCCAACGGTGATTTTAATAACCGGCTTCTCCGGGTAGTATTCGTAATTGTTGCTTTCTTTTTCAGTACCGTTGATCAGGTTCAGACCAAGCAGTTCTTTCGCCATACTCATGCTGATCAACGCATAGTTGTCCCAGGTAGCCTTGGTAATACCATCCGGCAACTCCTGCAACCAGGGGTTGGTGGCACCGGTACCGGTACCAATGGATGTTTTCTGATACAGTACCACTTCAACACCGGTGGATTTTTTAGCGGCACTCACTGCTGTGGTGGCTTCGGCTACAGCGGCTCCGCTGTATGTGCCGGCGCCGGCAGCAGCAGGAACTACTGAATCCAGAATACCATCCTGTAATACTTTATTAAAAGCTTCTTCAGAACCGAGTTTGGTAACCCAGTAGTTTTTAAAATACACGTCGTAATCCGTGTTATTGCCGGCCCATTTCAACAAAGAGGTCTGGAAGGGGCGGGTTTTAAACAGCGGATGAATGGTGGGTTGTAAGAAACTAACCACACCGGCCTTGGGTTCCGCGTCACCCCAGCTCTCCAGGTAATGAGGAGAAGGAAGGATGAAATCGCAATGCTCGGTGGTTTCATCCATCCGCTCATTGAAAGAAACCTTCACTTTCACTTTGGCTAAAGCCGCGGTGAAACGGGCTGCATCATATGAATTGTAAACCGGGTTGGCTCCATGGATCAGTAAAGTACCCACGGTTCCGGCTTCCATATCGGCGATCAGCTGGGCGAAATCGCTGTCGATACCCTGGCGGTAATTTACCGGCTGATTCCAGTCGATGGTGGTACCATAAGCGCCGATCGCATTGTTGATCGCATTTACGATTACCTGTACATTTTTATCATTGCTGCCGGATACCACGAGCGCGGCACCGGTATTGGCTTTCAGGTCTGCAGCCGCTTTCTGAATACCGGCTTCGATGGCTTTACAGGTAATGGCACCGGTACCGCTGATGGCATTCAGCAGATCAAGGGCCACGGCTCCGGCTTCAGAAGGACGATGGGTAAAGCGCTCATCAGCACTGGCACCCGTCAGGCTCAGGAAACTTTCGAACTGGTAGTGCTTGCTCATGGAAGGATTCTTCTCATCGATCTTGCGACCAACAGAATAGCCTTTCGCAAACTCAACCGGACTCAGCCAGGCGCCGAGGAAATCAGCTTCCAGGCTCACGATCACTTTAGCAGCGCCGAATTTGTAAGAAGGTATTTTACGGCCAAATCCACTGGCTTCATTGGCCAGGAGCATACCGCTGTAAGAAACGGCATCCACCTGCACCAGTTTCAATCCCGGATATGCGGCGATAATTTCTTTGGTAGAAGGAGAAGTGAGGGTGCTGGTCAGCAATACAGTGGTACCACCTGCTGCTTTGATTGCCTCACCTACTGTTTTATCAAACTGCTCGAACGTGGGAACCTCGCTGTACTTGGCATCTTTACCCGTTCCTGATTTCTGAATCGGGAAACGGAGACGGTGCATATCATACAGATCGAGTACAGAAGCCTGTACCCGGGCGGAGGTGCCACCACCGGTAAAAGAACAAAGGTTATTGCCCTCGATTTTGATGGGGCGGCCATCTCTTACTTTCGCAACCACCGGTACCACATCACCATCCTGCACATAGGTGGTGGCGTAATATTGTGCCACACCGGGAATCAGGTTTTCAGGCTTGTTGGCATACGGAATGGCTTTCCTAACCGGAACTTTACAGCTGGCAGCCAGGGTGGCGGCCGCGGTGCTGAATCCCAGGTACTTTAAGAAATCCCTGCGGGGGGCTTTGGCATCGATCAACCCTTTATCGTCAAAACCTTCGAACGGTAATTCCTCGCGAAACTCGTCCTGCTGTTTTTGCTGAAAGTTTTCACTGTCATTCACCTCTCCGAAACTTTGCCAGTACTTTTTTTGGCTCATGAATATCAATTTGATAATTCGATAATGCTGATACGTATTTGGAACTGTTGTCGTCCGATTAATAGTGACATTTCTGACACTCAAGACCACCGATATCCTTCACTTTCACGCTGTCCATTTTACCGGACCTGATATCGTTGTGGAACTTCTCGTAAATGCTGTAGAATTTGTTACCCTTCGTACTGTCATAGTTGAAGTTCACATTGGTCTGCCGGTGACAGTTGATACACCAGCCCATGCTCAGGTCGGTTACCTGTTTTACTTCATCCATGGCGGTAATTTCGCCATGACAGCTCTGGCACTGAACATTGCCGGCGCGGATATGCTGTGAGTGGTTGAAATAAACGTGATCAGGCAGGTTGTGAATCTTCACCCATTCGATGGGTTTTGCTTTGGAAGGATCCCATTTGGTGGGATTGTTGGGGTCGAAACCGGCGTACTGATACAGTTTGGCGATTTCGGCTGTACCATTTACTTCATCACCGTTTTCTTTATACAGTTTGGGTCCTTTTTCGTAGGTGTTAATTGCCTTGTGACAGTTCATACACACATTCACTGAAGGAATAGCGGCATGTTTGCTTTCCCATGCATTGCCGTGGCAATAGAGACAGCTGATCTGGTTGATACCCGCATGTACTTTATGGGAATAATAAATAGGCTGTTCCGGCTGATAATCTTTCTGCCGTTGTAAACCGATAGCCCCTTTGGCTACCATATAACCACCGAATACGAAGAATACGATGGAGGCCATGGCGATATAGGTCTTATTCTTATAGAAAGGAACGGGTTCAGGACGAACAATTCCTTCTGAATCGTCAGACATTTTTTTCAGGTTGCTGTTCACCTGCATCAGGATCAGGGCCACCACACCAAGTACCAGGGAAATGATACCAAAGATCAGGGCATTCTGGCTGGAGGTATCTTCTTCCACTACCGGACCTGCTTTTTTATCACCACCGGCTTTCTGTTCTGCTTCAGCCGCATTGATATACGCCACGATATCACCCACATCTTTCAGGGTGATTTCAGGAAAACCGGTCATCACAGAGCCAAAAGACGCCTTTAACCCCTGGGTATAGGCATCCTTCTCCATATACTTCGCCGGGTTATTAATCCAGGCGAGTAACTCATTGTGGTCTGACCACTTATGCCTGCTCTCCAGTCCCGCGAGGGCCGGTCCCGTCATCTTTTTAAATACATTATGACAGGCAGCACACTTGCTGGTGAACAGGGTCTTGCCGTTAGCAGCATCCTGCGCAGAAACGTTTACTACAGAAAATACAAATAGAGATAGAAATAGTACAGTCAGTCTCTGGCCGATTGGTTTACAAAGAATCATAGATGCAATTGATCTGAAAAATGTGGATAAATAGCTCTAATCAGGCGCAAAAATAAGTCAGTAAGGCTATAAAAAGCCATAAGCTTTAACTTTTTTTTGATCCGCTACCAGCCTGCATTTCAGCCGATTTTCATTCAGAATTTTGAGCGTCTAATTTCTGTTTGTCATATTTAGGTAAAGCCTGGGCTAAAGTTCAACATATGTGCAATTGACCGTATTTCCTGCCTCTTTTTTCCTGACTTTTGCGTCGCCAAACAAGAATTGAATACATGTTTGATCGTTTACAAAAGAAATGGAAGGTTAAAGGTTTTCAGCTTGCCCTGATCCTTTGCACATTTGCCCTTGGCGGCAGTGCCACCGGTTGGGTGGGTAAGAAGATTATGAACCTGCTGGCTATAGAACAGGACTGGCTCTGGGCTATATTATATATTATATTAATAACTATTTTATGGCCGATGATGGTATTATTAATAAGCATACCTTTCGGACAATTCCGCTTTTTCTCTGTATATATTAAGAAACTGGGGAGTAAAATGGGAATTATTAAATTAAATCCGGAAGGCAACCTGAGTCATAAAATCACCCATATTGCCATTTTTGCTTCCGGTGCCGGAAGTAATGCCCAAAAAATTATAGCTCATTTTGCCGGATCACGCTCCGTTAAGATCAGCCTGATCGTATGCAATAAACCCGGAGCCGGCATTTTACAAATCGCTGAAAAAGAAGGAATTCCGGCTTTATTGATAGAAAAAGACGCGTTTTTCCGGGGCAGTTCGCTTATCCCTGAACTGCAGGCCGCCTCCATTGATCTGATTGTACTGGCCGGTTTTCTCTGGAAAATACCACCCGCCCTGATAAAAGCCTTTCCCCGTAAAATAGTGAATATACACCCTGCCCTGCTGCCTGCCTATGGCGGAAAAGGCATGTACGGGCGTTTTGTACACCAGGCCGTGGTTGATAATAAGGAAAAGGAAAGCGGTATTACCATTCACTATGTGGACGAACTCTACGACCATGGCCAGATTATATTTCAGGCCCGGTGCCCCGTACTTCCGGATGACACGGCGGAAACCCTGGCCGCCCGTGTTCTTCAATTGGAACACCGTCATTTTCCGCTGGTGGTGGATGAACTCACCCGGCAAAATACCGTGTAAGGGGTATACCGGGACTTCCCTCTTTTCACCATCTTTATATAGTTCAACCGTTTTTAATCATTAACCCAAACAGATGAAAAGAATCCTCGTATTTATTGCCGTTGCCCTTTTTGCTCAATCCGGCTTTGCCCAGCAAACCGAAGACATTGTCATTACTCCCGGTGTGGGCGTAAATAAACTCAAACTGGGGATGTCGGTCAATGACGCACTTGCTGCATTGGAGGGTACTCCCACCTGGCACAGTTATACCGATCAGCTGAGTGCTTTTGCCTCAGACGGCACCCGGATTGACAGTGTGATGCAGTTTGTGCTGGGCTTTGATACCTGTGCCCGCTATGATAATTCCCTGCCGGCCAACATGCCCGTATTCGGACTATATTTTAAAAAGAACAAACTGAACTTCATTACGGTTACCTCCTACTCCGCCACCGACGAACACCTGAAAGCCGTAAAGATCAATAACGGTATCCGTTTTCATGACGCCATGGCCGATTGTACAGAAAAACTGAGCAAACACGATTACCTGACCATTGGCTATGGAGATTATTCGGGGGACCATTATTACTATACACTTGGACTGGAAATGGTATACGACGAAGATAAGCTGACCGCCATCGGTATTTATCCCGTAACCACGCAGTTTAAAAAACTGATCGCTGAAAAATCGAAGAAATTACTGGACGAAGCCTCCGGTTATGGCCCGGATAGTGAAAAATAATCCGGAACAGACCCCACTTTAGAATACCTTTTGCACTTTCTTTCGTTACTTGCCGGTTAATTCCACCAGTTGAAACGGCTTTATAGTTATACCGGCTTTTTTTTAGTGCTCCTGCTGACGGCTTTGTCTGCCGGAGCACAGAGTTACCGTATCAAAGGATATGTGTATGACAGCTCCCGTAATTACCCTATGGAAATGGTGAGCGTGATCTCCACTTCCGGCCATGGCACAGTAACCAACGGCGAAGGGTATTATGAAATAGAAGTAACCGAACGCGATTCCATCTGGTTCAGCTACCTCAATAAATCCACAGTAAAATTTCCGGTACTGAAAATCGGCAACCCCATGCAGTTTGATATTTCCCTGCAGGTGAATGTGCCTGTATTGAAGGAAGTAAAAGTATTGCCCCGGAATTACAGGCAGGACTCCCTGATGAACCGGCAGGACTATGCGAAAATTTTTAATTACCAGCGGCCCAAACTGAAAACCGTTACCCCCACTATGGGAGCCGGTGTGGGCTTTGACCTTGATGAAATCATCAATATGTTCCGGTTTAAACGGAACAAGAGCATGCTCGCTTTCCAGCAACGGCTGTTAATCCAGGAACAGGATAAATATGTGGACTTCCGGTTCAACAAAGCCCTTGTTCGCCGGCTCACCATGCTGGACGGTGCCGAACTGGATAGTTTTATGCGGGTATACCGGCCATCTCATTTCTTTACCAAAACGGCAGGCGACTACGACTTTCGGTTGTATATCAAACAGGCATTATACCGGTTCAAGCGGGGACTGCCGCCCGAAGCCTGGATTAAAGAAGAAGAACCGGAAGAAGAATAAACCCGCCGTTTTCTTAACGTACGCGTTCACTCTGCCGTATGCATTTCTCCCACATCCGCGCAAAGTCTTCGGCTGAATGAAAGAGCACCGACATGTCTTTCGGTTTCATCCCTACATTTTTCAAATCCTGAAAAAAATCGGCCATCATACCATAATGAGCCATCCCATCCAGGTTGTAATTCCAGGTTTTACCTAACGTGGAAGCGGGTACCAGGGGTTCATTGCTGCCGGGTCTCGTCATCACCGTATAATAGGCGAAGGCCTCTTCCAGTAATTTATGCCGTCTGTATTTTTCGGCATTAGTGGCTACATCGGATACACGGCCATCGGCGGTTGTATTTCTGAAAATTTTCTCGCGGCTCAGCTTACAGGCGATCTGTTGCTGGGTACCCACATCCCCGTTGAAAACATCTGTACCAATGCCTTCGCCGGTACCCCCTTTGATCAGTCCTTTCACAAACTCCTTAATCTTGTTCTTATCATAGCTATTGTGTACCACGCGGTTGAGATAGCCGTCAATCTTGGCCTTTGTCTCATTGGATTCAGCCGCCCGTTTCAGACTTTCGTCGAGGGCATAATACAACTGCAGCGCCATCAGAAAATCGCCCTGTTCCTCGGTAAATAATTTGCCTTCCTGTAAAAATTCCTCCGGCCGGTCACGGCGTTTATCATTGGAACCGGTGAGATGCCCGCGGAAACGGTTGCCGGTAAGATCGGTAAAGGGGGTGTACCGCACCGGGTTGGTTTGGTTAAATACAAAATTCCGGCGGTTATACAGGTCATAACGGTCATGTCCAGCCGCCGATGCGCTGTTGGCCCCGAAACGGGGTCCCACCAGTCCGGCAAACCCGTTTATATCCGTGCCGAAACAAACGCCGCTGCCATTCATTTTCTCAATAGCATAGAGCAGGAGCTGTGCGGCGGATTTGCTGCTGCCCGGATTATCGTTGGCAACGGTCGAAACAATCTGCCTTCTTGCGGAAGCCGGCAACACCGTATTCACCGCATTTACATTGGCACCGGAAATACCCACGCCCATCATACCACCCAGCTGTTTTATTTTCATCAGCTCATCCGGTTTGCGGTCATTCTCATTGGCGATTTTTTCGGCAATATGATTGTAATGATTGGTATACAATTTCCGGCCTTCCACGGTACTGAGGTCATAGGCTTCCGGTAAAAGCTGCGCTTCTGTCCAGCGGGTTTCGGTAAACTGGTTGTGCCCGCTGTTCAGCGGATAACCTCCACCTGTAACCGCAAAAGCCATATTAAAATACGCATCCACTGTTTTGCGTCCCGCATGGTCAATGTCAATCATCATACCCAGCCGCATCATTTCATTTACGGCTATTTCGCCGGCGGTGGTCAGCCCCTGCCGGTTGATATGACCGGCATATCTTTTCCAGGGATACGAGGGATAATTATTGCCCACGGGTATTACATCCAGTGAAATACCCCATTCATTGGTCCACTTATTTACCGCCACACCGGCCAGTACCGGAATCAGCGGAGCCGCCATGCCCACCACGGTGGTACCGGCGGTGGTGATCAATGGAATAAACGGCAATACCGCCGGTGCCACAGCGGGCACCACAACCGATGCGGCCAGTCCGGTAAGTCCGCCATAGGCCACTGCCTTATTATTCGCGTCTATAAGTGTTGCAGGCACATCGCTCAGTACATCGAATTTGGCTTTTAGTTTATATTCTGAAAATCCGTCTTTGTAATCCCGCAGTTCCACATCAAAGGGTCTGCCCGTATTGAACTTGGTGGCCAGGTTGAAAATATCCGATTTAATGGCCGTGCCCCCCAGCCCGTTATTGAGCAGGTGCACCGGAAACATATAGCGGAGTCCATTATTGTACAGGCGTCGTATCTCGGCTCTTACTTCGGCTTCTGTCGGTGCTTTTTTCCCATCGAAGTTGCCGATATTATCCAGCTCACTGCCGAGGATCACGGCCAGTTTATTGGAGAGCATGATTCTTCGCATATCCGCCGGTGAATAGGCGATTTCCATCCAGTCTCTGCAAGCCGGGGCTATCACGTCTTTGATATACGCAATCTGCCGGTCGCCTACCGATTTATCATCATCCGGCCGGGCGCCTTCACTGATCCTGGCAAACACCTGGCTGTGTACCGTGAGTGCCACAATCATCCTTAATCCTCCATCATAGGCTCTCTTCAGCCAGTCCTTCCACATCTGCTGATGCAGTTTGGTATTGTACAAGGGCCAGTAGGCCAGCGTCTGATCGCTGCTTCCCCAGGTATTTCCCGGATCCATGACACCCAGTCGGTGCCCCGGGTCAAATGCCCCAGCCACCGCATTCCGAATTATATTACCACTGATACGCTCACCCGAAGAACTGGTCAGGGTGCGGAGTATATCGGCACCATGACTGATTTCACAATCTGTCAGCGCTTTAGTAATATTTCCGACAGGTTCCCCGTGAAAGAGACGGTTGCCAAACCCGATATGTGCTGCCGGATGGGTATGGGTATCAATGGAACCCCAGAGCGGGAAATCCCAGTCATAATAACTGCCGCCCTGTTGAAATACCTGTTTTACTTTCAGTTTCGATCCGATGGATATATCGGTCTGATCCGGGGCTGTATTCTGAAACACGATATCATCTACGTTGATATAACCAGAGGCACTGTTATCGGTAATTTTAATCCTTGCTTTTTTCCCCTTCAGTGCTTTTACATCCCACCAGATCCTGCGCATTACAGCTGTGCCTTTTCCGGAAGCGCGGCGTACACCCTGGTTCAATACAGAAGCAGCATTCGTATTGATAATAAGCAACGGGTTTGTATTCTTTTTTTCTTCCGTTTTTTCTCCTTTCTTGTCTTCGGCTACCGGCTGCCCTTCCCATACCAGTTCCACCCGTTCGTTGTTCATGTCTTCGGTACCACCTACGAGCAGACTGATATAGTCGGTATTAATAACGAACTCCGGGGAATGCAGTACTCCGACAGGAGTCAGTCCCTGTGTACGGGCAAATGGCTGAGAACTATCACCCCGGTTTTCAAAACTGCCGATCCAGTACTTTCCCTTATGTCCGATAGGGAGTGAGAGGTCTTTCCAGTAATCACCTCCTATGGAAATATTGACCCGGAAAGGATTTTTCTGATTATCCATTTCACGCCGGATAATCACATTATGTCCGTAAGTAGGTTGATTATTGAATGCGGTGCCTTCCCGGAGCCAGCCGTCGAGTGAAGAACGGCCTTGTTCAAAATTGAAACCGGTAAGGGCGATAGTGCCGGTTGCCTGAACTATGCGGTTGACCGCAGTTATCTTCATAGAAGAATCCTGCTGTGCCCGGGCAATGCCCACCATGGCCAGCAGTGTAAGGAATACACTGGTCTGTTTCATTGTTTGGTGTTTAATGGTTCAATCAGCAAAATACAATATAAGTATCATACGCTAAACCACATAATCAGGTAAGCCGGGCTGTGTACTCACTCATTCTGGCTGTTAATCCGGCGGGCGCGGTATTTCCGGGGCGACATCCCGATATTTTTCCGGAAACGCTTGGAGAAATAATAGGGATCGTCAAACCCGAGTCCGAAGGCGATGTCCTTGATGGAACGATTGGAAAAGTCCAGTTGCTGACAGGCCTTCTGCATTTTCATCTGCAGAAAATAATCGATGGGTGCATACCCGGTTTTCTGTTTAAATAAATTGGAAAACCGCGAAATGGAATAATTATACTGCTGGCTCAGTTCATTCAGGGAAATATTATCATTGATATGTTCCTGCATAAAATGAATGGCACTGTCCACACAATCCAGTTTATCCCCCGCATTGGCCGCATAGTGACGGCTGTTATAGACAAAGAGTGTTAAGAAGTGAGAGAGACACATATTCGCAAAGAGCAGGTTGTCTACGGAATAACCCAGCTCGAGTGTCTTATAAATTTTAGAAAAAATAGGAATGATATCGCCATTGTTTTTAATATACACCGGCCTGAAGTGTTTCTGTACTTCCTGCACTTCGTTCAGTTCCGGGAGTGCTTCCCCGCCAAAATGTATCCAGTAAATAGTCCAGGGGTGTTCATCACTGCTGCCATAGGAATGTTCCACGTTCTGGGGCAGGATAAAAAACTCATTGGGCCCCACTTCATACCGCTGTTTCCCGATCTGGAACCAGCCATTGCCGTCCACACAATAGAAGAGAAAATTTTCCGGCAATCCTTTTTTCCGGTAGGTAAAATGATCTTTGGCTTTGGGATAATAGCCGATAGAACAGATATGGAGGTGTTTCAGCATAGTATTCCCCGTGACCCTGGATTTCAGAATCGTTTTGGGAATCTCGATCCGTTGCCGTCCGGCCCCGTACCAGATATTTTTATGCGAACCTTCTTTATTGTCCTTGTCTTTTTCCCTGATCATAAGTGGCGAATCGGGAGCTAAAGTAAGTAAATGAGTGGAAAGTGGTGAGTGGAAAGTGGAGAGTGGGGCTTATTGCAGAAAGTTTATTAAAGGAGCGTTGCATTCCGAATATCAGCACATTTCCTTTCTATAAGCCATTCGTGCTTTAAAACCCACTCTCCACTCACCACTCTCCACTCTCCTTCTCCCCATGACGCATTTCCCCTCCAAATTCCCTACATTCGGAGCCAACAAAAACGACGTTGCCATGCATGTATTTTTCCGCTTATCAGTTGTACTTTTTACATTCCTGCTTTCTTTTGGTGCAAATGCTACAATCCGCCTTCCCTGGTTCTTCTCCGACGGGATGGTATTGCAGCAAAATGCAGATGCGGCTATCTGGGGCTGGGCCAATCCGGGGGCTACTGTAAAAGTGAGTACTTCCTGGAATAAGGCCAGCTATAGTACAAAGGCAGCGGCCGATGGAAAATGGCGCTTAACCGTGAAGACTCCGGTGGCGGGGCAGGTACCAACAGGTAACTGGGATATGTCGGAAGACGGATCAAACAGCATGATGTTGGAGAGAACTCCAACAGCTGGGCATGGCCCATATACCATTACCATATCGGATGGGAAGCCGGTAACGATCAACGATGTGCTGATTGGTGAAGTGTGGCTTTGCAGCGGACAGAGCAATATGGAAATGGCGATGAAAGGGTTTAAGGACCAGCCGATCCTGGGCAGCAATGAAGCGATCTTCAATTCCACAAATGAGCATATCCGTTTATACACTGTTCCCCGTTCCGTTCAACGTTTACCGCAGGATACCAGCAAACAATCGTCCTGGAAAATGGCCGAACCCGAAGCGGTGAGTAATTTCAGTGCCACGGCCTATTACTTTGGCAAAATGCTGTATGAAAGATTGCGGGTACCCATCGGACTGGTCAATATCAGTTATGGCGGTTCCCCGGTGGAAGCTTTTATGGATGCGGAAACACTGAAAGCCTTTCCCGATATTAAAGTACCGGCCGCCACCGATACCGGTAAACTGAATAACCGGAACGCCACGGTTTTATACAATGGCATGCTGCGTCCTTTTCTGGGCTATACCATCAAAGGGTGTATCTGGTACCAGGGTGAAAGCAATAATGACCGGGCAAAACAATATGAAACATTGTTTCCCGCCTTTGTAAAACAGATCCGGGAGCAAAGCGGGCAGGGTGAGTTTCCGTTCTTTTATGCACAGATTGCCCCTTATAATTATATGAATTTTGCGGCCACCGGCGCCACCGCTTATAATTCCGCATACCTGCGGGATGCACAGCGCAAGGCCCTCGATAAAATACCCAATAGTGGTATGGCCGTATTGATGGATATCGGGGAGGAATTTAATATTCATCCGATGGATAAACTGACCGGCAGCAAGCGACTGGCGCTGATGGCCCTCAGCAAAACGTATGGGTTTAAAGGATTTGCCGGTGAAAGTCCCGCTTACGAATCCATGAGTATCAACGGAAGCACTATCACCATTAAATTTAAAAACGCGCCAAATGGTTTATCCGCCTTTGGCAAAGAGCTGAAATATTTTGAAGTAGCCGGCACCAATAAAGTATTCCGCCCGGCCAAAGCCATGGTCAGCGGGGGCAATATCATTGTAACCGCCACCGATGTAAAAGAACCCGTGGCGGTACGTTATGCGTTTAAGGATTTTGTAATCGGCGACCTGTTCAGCACGGAAGGGTTTCCGGTGAGTAGTTTTCGTTCAGATGAATGGTGAGTGGTGAATGGTGAATGGTGAGTAGTTTACTAAAGCAGAAAGAGTATTACAGAAAATGGCCCTACTGAAATCGGAGGGCCATTTTTTTTAATGACATTTATAAAGTATCGAGCTCAGGGCTGTTACAGTGTGTGAATGCTCACACTGCTTTGAAACACACTCACCATTCACCACTCACCATTCACCATTCACCATTCATCACTCACCATTCACCATTCACCACTCACCATTCACCACTCACCTCGCATATCCCGTAAAAATCCCCGATCCCGGCGCCTTCGCATCATTCAGCCACAGCACGCGGCCTCCTTTGATCGCACTGAAATAAGCATCATAGGTCTTTGGTTTCCCTTCGATGTTAGTGCAGAGGAGTTGCCAGTCGTTTATGGATTTAATTGTACCATCTGATTTTGCCTGAGCGGTGGAGATTTGTCCCATTCCCGTATTAGCGGCCACCAGTTCCCAATGGTATTTCAGTCCGGCTTTGAAGTCGAACCACTGGGAGGAGGAATACGTAGTCATGCCCGCATAGGCACCAGTATAATAGTTGGCATAAAAAGTATTGCTGGAATAATGCGCATTCCATTTACCGGTGTTGTTCAGATCGGAAGCGGCAACAGCGAACCGGTTATAGTTTGCCATTTTATCCAGTTTATTAAAAATCTCCGGATCGGCTTTTACAATCGTACCCGCACTGTTGGTAACCACATAGCCGCCCATATATTCGGAGAGTTTACCCCATTGGATTGACGACGCGTCAAAACCGAATTCCCGGGTGAATGTATTTTTATCAGGGGTAACGATTTCAATCCAGCCACCACTGCGGCGGAACAGGACCACAAATTTTTGCTGGCCGGATTGTACTTCAGTTACATCGCCTGTTCCAAGGTAGGGCCGGTTAAAATCTTCCACATAACTGGTTTTAAAATTGCTGAGCGTGCTGTAGCGGGGTGCCACTAAAATATTCCAGGCGGCACTGATCAGTTTATCCGGATCGGCCGGGAAGATGGTACCCTCTTTCGGGTAATGGATCAGGACTTTGATTGATCCTTTTTCCACCTGTACCCAATCTTCATGTATGGTGCTTTTCCAGCCATCGTCGAAGTTGGTGCTGTTGAATTTGAAACCGGTAGCAATGGGCGTTGTATTATTCACCGGCTGTCCGTTATCCGGTTCAACCGGAACTGTCTGATCTTTCACCATATCCTCCTCCCCTGATTTCAGTTTTACAGCAGCCAGCATTGTTGTATAAACTCCGGCAAATTTCTGATCGGTAAGTGTACAGAGAATACTTACACAGGCGCCATAGCCGGTAAAAGTCGTTAATGTAGTAGTAACCTCCTTACCGTTAAAGATCCATTTGCCCATGGCACTGGACTTTTTCCAGTTACCGGCTGCGTCTTCAACCGCAGTTTTAACCGGTGCACCGGTAATATTGTAGGGGGTAGCCGCCAGTTTTTCCCATTCGCTGTCCAGATCAGCTTCCGGACTGCCCTGGGACGCCGTGTTTTTATAAATAGCAATCTGCGCCCACTTGCTGCCTTCCTTTTTCACAAACTGAATTGCGGCATTGTTCTCCGCCCCTTTCTTCCAGTCCTTCGGCAGGCTGAACGTAACGATATCATAGGTTTGTTCCTGGGCAGCCAGGGAGAATGAAGAGAGCAGGAATAAAATTAAAAAGTATCTCATGTCGGACGTTTTTACTGCTCAAAGATGGAGAATTGTGAGGGTTGGGAATTCATGGAAAAGGAGGATTTTTTGGGGGATATGACGATGGGCCGATATGACGATGAGCCGATGGCAAAAAGCTGATTTATGAGCATGTTATATACTCAATCCATGCGACAAATTAGCCCAACTGATAGATGTACTCCACCGTTTCCGCCTGTCTGGCATTTGCAAACCCCTTGTCCTCCCCCGTTTTAATGAATCCGCATTTTTCCAATACCCGTTGAGAACCCTTATTGTCAAAGGCAGCCCGGGCGTGTAGCGGACGGCTTTGTTCTGATTCCAGGAAAAGGGCAAGTGCACGGGTGGCTACTCCTTTTCCCCAATACGGCTTATCAATCCAGTACGTGATTTCGGCCTCGCCTTCCATGATGAATTTGGCGATACTACCGGCCACCACTCCGTCCAATAAGATTGTCTGGTTATTGATCGTGGGGTCATTCAGTAAACGGGTGTATTTGCTGATATAGGCTTCCTTATCTGCCGGGTCTTTGGGGGTAAAAGCGGCCATGTGAATGGCTTGCGTGTCTAGTTGAAACCGAAAAAGAATATCAAGGTCAGCGGCAGTCGTAGGGCGAAGGGTTAGATTTAAATCAGCTGGCATTTCTATAGTGATGTTTTGTGTAATTGGCTTTCAAAAAAAGTTCTTTTTTATAAGGCTCCCGTCAGCCGGTACAGATGCTAATTGAAAAACTGATGATGAAGATAACAACAAAAGAGGATAGAATTCCGAAGGCTGGATATGGTCTGACAGCGAAATGCAGCTGAGTTTATATTCGGCTGCCGGAACTCCATGTTATGCGTTCGTGCTTCGCCATGGTAACTTGAAATAACAGCCCTTGTTCACCTTAGCAGGGTGTGTACAGAAAGCGCAGGAACAAGGCTGTCTCTTTTGCAAGGTTGGCTATTGTGTGTTGGCTTTGTGTTCTTTGCAAATGCCCCTGACTTTGTGCTTAGGATTCTGATGATTTTAAGTATCTTTGAAATCTCACTTAGAAAGATGATTACAAAAGAGCAAATTAAAAACACCGGTGCAACTTTCACGCCTGCAATGCTTGCTGATTTTTTGTCAAGCAAAATTTCTTTTTATGTGAACAATGGAAAACAAAGAGTGCTTGACCCTGCCTGCGGAGAAGGAGAATTATTGTTATCCATTGGTCAAAAATTATCAAAGCTAAAAACTGATTTTGAATTAGTCGGGTATGATTCTAATTCCCATTATTTAAAACTCGCAAATGAACGGATGATTTCATTTGGTTTGAAAAATATAAATTTGGTTCAAAATGATTTTCTTCAGTCAATTGACCTTTCAAAAGAGCAACTTCTATTTAATTTTACTCCTTCAGTACAATCCTCAATAAATAATTCATTTGATATTGTCATTGCCAATCCGCCATACGTACGAACCCAAATACTTGGAACAGAACAAGCACAGGACCTTGCACGAAAATTTAACTTAAAGGGAAGAGTTGATTTGTACCATCCTTTTTTAATTGCAATGACGGAAAGTTTAAAAGAAGGAGGAATACTAGGTGTAATTACTTCTAATAGGTATTTGTCTACAAAAGGCGGTGAAAGCATCAGGAAATTCTTGTCCGAGAATTATGAAATTTTAGAATTGATAGACTTAGGAGATACCAAACTATTTGATGCCGCAGTTTTGCCTGCTATATTCCTCGGGAGAAAACGTAAACCCAAAAACCCATCTCCGGCAAATTTTATTAAAGTGTATGAGGAGCTAAATGGATATAACGGAAATTTAATTCCTGTAGAATCAATTTACGATGTATTAAACAGTAAGCAATCAGGCTATTTTACAGCGAAAGGCAAGCGCTATAAAAAGTCATCAGGTCCTTTAAAATATAAAATTGGTTCAGGTGCTTGTTGGGAAATGTTGTCAAATAATGAATCAGATTGGGTTTCCAAAATAGATTCTGCTGCGAAAAATCGTGTACAGGATTTTTTCAAAGTTAAAGTAGGCATAAAATCAACTGCAGATAAAGTATTCATTAGTGATAAATGGGAAGAACTTAAAGCTGATAAGCCGGAAGACGAACTGTTGAAAGATTTAATCTCACAAGAAAATGTAGAGCCGTGGAATGCAACCGATAACTTTAAATTGAAAGTTTTATACCCGCATATTTCAATTGACGGGAAAAAGAATACAGTTGATATAGAAAAATACCCAAAGGCAAAAAAGTATTTTCTCCAGCATGAGGAAAAATTGAAGTCAAGAGAATATTTGATTGAAGCAGGAAGACACTGGTTTGAATTATGGGTTCCTCACAGACCTGACCATTGGCAATATCCAAAACTTGTTTTTCCAGATATTAGCTTAATACCTCGCTTTTATTTCGATTATGGGGGGAAGATTGTAAATGGTAATTGCTACTGGATTGTAGCTACAAAAAATGAAGATGTTGAAAAACTGCTTTTAATTCAGGGGGTTGCCAACTCCAAATTAATGACCAAGTATCATGATTTAGTCTTCAATAATAAATTGTATTCAGGTAGAAGAAGATATTTCACCCAATATGTAGAAAGATATCCATTGCCCGATTTTATATCTTTACAAGCTAAAGAAATTATTTCAACCGTAAAAGAATTAAACAAGTCAACCAACAAGGAACAAATTTCGAAATTAGAAATTAAGTTGGAGATACTCGTTGCCAAAGCTTTTGGTGTTGAGCCCGTTTTTAATCTGGATTAAAAACCGACTTGCCATAATAAGTTTCAAAAAAATCCATCGGAATAGCCCTTTGGCATTTGTAGCTTACTGCACTTACATATGAAAATATTTCTCCCAATCTTTCACCTGGTGAAAGTATAATACCTTCTATTATTTCTGTACTCGGATTGGTTAATGCTATCAAATATCTTACGTCAAAAGTTGTTAATCCCAATTTATCTACTACAACTTCTTCTTTTTCAGGTGAAAACTTACCCAAATCAACTGTCGGGCTATCTTGTACTTTTACTTCTAACAATTGATTCCTTATATCAGGAAAGGCCCCATACAACAAGTCATTTTCTTGTATTATATAACCAAGTAATTCAAGAACTTTCTTTTCCAAAGCCTGACCCCTGTTTTTGGTTGCCGCCGCATTCAATTTAAATCCTACTAATTTTTCAGCCACCATCTTTTTTAGTAATGCAATGGAAAATAAGTGTTGAATATCCGGCTCTTCTACCATACCTAATTTTGGCGGTTCATAATCGTGTCGAATGTAGTATGATAGTTTTTTTGAATCATGAAAGGTCAGGATTTTGTCTTCACTTTCATTTATGTTCTTTCGCACCTTTCTAGAAATCAATAATTGATTTTTGATAGTTGGTCTCCCAAATTCTCCAAACCTCTCTTTAATATATCCAGGAGTAAGAATAACAATGGAAGCGATTACATCTTTATCAATATCAATTCTGACAAGAACAAACCGCACATCTGTACATTTAAGACTTTCACCAGATTCGTATTTGATTAGCAAGGTTTCTGCTGATGGAATTCTGTTCCAAACTTGCAAATTATAAGACTTTCCGCTTGTTACAATATATGTATCAATATATTCTCTGGTAATTTTAGGTACACCCTTGCCTTTTGGAGGAACAATTTCATATTTTCCTAGTTCTGCAAGAGTTGGTAATCGATGTTTTTCTAAAGTCGTGGCGATTAGTTTGCGAATATTTGAACCGTCTGTTCTCGTTTTCCCTGTTAACTTAAATGGGATACCAATCAATTCAGAAAATAGCTTTGCTAATGTTTCAGGGGAAGTTATTTGTTTTGGTGATTCTGGTGGAATCTTAAAATGTTTGTTCATCATATACGAGTAATTTCGAAATCGTTTTTTCACATTAATTATTTAATAGGTCAGCTGTTTTATATTTTAAGGCTTTAGCAATTTTTCGAAGATTTATTACAGAAATATTTCTTTCTCCTCTTTCAACTGAGCCTATATAAGTTCTGTCAAGCTCACTTTCAAAAGCTAATTTTTCCTGTGATAAATTGGCTTCGATGCGAAGCTCTCTAATACGATTTCCGATTTGTACTAAGAAAGTTTTTTCATCTCTTGTATATGTTGTACCCATTTACTTGAATTAATAGGCAAAGTTGAACTATAGATGCAAATAAGTCTACGGACTATAAGTATCATTAATGATTAGACTTACTGGCAGGAGATATAGAATCGAAGTGTGAGATTCAAATGATTGAAGTTCTGTCAGCCGGGGTGGGTAGGCTGTAAGTTGGTATTTTAAGCTCTTTGTAAGGTTGGCTTTGGGTCAGGGTTATATGAGCCTTGCAATGTGCTAAAAATATCTTGGGGTCGTGTCGGCAAAGCAATGTTAGTTTGAATTTAAGAAAGATGCTGTTTAGGGTGAGTTACAAAGACTGAATTATCCAAATCAATGAATCTACAAAAATCCCAACTTCTTTAAACTAATACGATAGTATTATTTCAGGTGTTGCGCTAATGCGCATTAACAATCGTCTCGGCCCGTTTATATCCGCTTCTTCTGTGAATTTCCGGTTATCCCAGTCGGTTATTGTTATCCTCAAAGCAGGTTTGGGGGACATTACGGGGAATGGGGAATGGTGAGTGGTGAGTAGTCAGTCGGGCCTGAGACTGAGATTTGGAGATCAGCATTTTAGTTGAAAGAGGGATCTGGCACTTTACATGCGCAAAACCCAGCACTCGTATCTCCTTATCCTGCCTGTTACCGGCTATCTCCTTACCAGGGTATCCCTTTCAGCGTACCTCAAGCGGGACTTGAGCGAGACTTGAGCGCAAATTACCGGGGGATTACCTATGAATTATCGCTTTATTTGCGCTCAAGATCAAAAGATGGTACGGCAATGGCATGAATATGAACCAGTTATGGGGATAGTCAGGGCAAGGAGTCGCTTTGCATGAGCTATATGATTGTATTACAATTAATTAGACAGCGCCTCTTCAGTTCCTCATTACGGTTTCTATAAGATTTGCCTGCAGCTTGTTTTAACCTTGTCCGGAACTTGCTTTGGGATAAAGCGCTTGGTGCGCTTTATCCCAGGCACAGGTACAGGCTTGAATAAGATCAGGTGTGGAGAAGTGCAGGAAAAATGCACACGATGAGAATGAGGGATAAAAGAAAAAGAAGGAGCCACTTAGCTCCCTCTTGATTATTGACGTATTTAGCGAAACAAAATTATCTGAAGTCAAAAATTAAAATTCTTTGTAAGCAAACCTTAGTTGCATCCGGTTGAAGAGTATATCATCCGGATTGCATTTTCCATCATAGACTGTAGAATCTGAATTGTAACCATATTCAAATAGCTGACTATTATACGAGCTTTGCGGCTGGGTATACTGGTATACTGTATACTTTTGAATCGCTTTTCTAAAAAGCACCAGGTAATTTTTAGAAAAAGTTGGCGGGCTTGTAGGCGATACAGGGAAAAACCTTTCTATAAAAGGCACAAACCAGAATTTTAAATATGCAGGTTGATCAGTAGATGTATACGTATAATCGGTATGTTGCAACAACGTGTATTGACTAAAATCTGTACCTACCCCGCTATAATCACTTATTCTGCTTGGCTCTGCCTGACCCGGAATGGAATAGGTAAACTTTACAACTAAATAAACTGAGTTGCCGGAAGAATGCCAGATTTCATTAAGCTTGCCATCAGCAAAATATACCAATGAATCACGGAGTACAGCGTTACCGTCAGTGGCGTCCCCGAAATACTGATTGTCCTCTCCCATTTCACTGGCAATATAGCTTTGCCTGTACTTATTCAGTACTTTTTTACATCGCTTATCCGCCCCATATATAAATATCCAGGAATACCGCTGATACTCGCCATTAAATGTTGATACGGGTCCCACGATGTATTGCAGCGTATCCGAATTATATACCAGCTTATACCCCGAATACCCGTTATTGCCGTCATAAAAATCAATCCTCCCGGTTGAGTCGTATTTGACCGGACCATAACCTCCACTATTTTCAGAATAAGTATAGAAGTTGAGCAACTGCTTTTTTATTTTAGGCGGCGGGGGCGGGGGATCCGGATCCCCGTTCTCAGGTTTAGTGCAAGCAAATTGCAACACCAGACATGCAAAAAATAAAAGAGAAGATATGTGAATTTTCATTTTCATACTAAGGCATATCAGGATATTAGTATAGCTTAAATTCCCGGATATAAATATATAAATTCCTCGAAAGATAGTTTGCCCTGAGAAAAAAGTAACTCATAATTCACTAAAAGATAGTTACATCTTCTTTTCTTGCTTCAGGCCAGACAGTAAGCTTTATCAGCTTCCCCCCTTTCCACTCCGCCTCCACCGTTGTATTATACGGCGCATGGAGTTTAAAGTGAACGTCCTTGTCTTTTGGCCATGCGGGAAATAGAAGAATACGCTTGCCATCCGCCTGCAGCAGCATTTCCTGCAAACCGATCATGGCACTTCCACCCCAGTTGTGATCGGGTACCCAGTCGAAACCAGGACCCCAGAAGGCGGGGAAGCGACGTTCGGAATTTTGCAGTTTTAAACTGGTGAGACGCCAGGCTTCATCGGTGAGCCCGAGGCGGGCGGCCCAGATATTGTCCTGCTTCCAGCCCCGGTGACTGCGGAACTTCGCTACCAATGAATCGTAGTGCCAGGTATTGAGGGCGGTATCGAGACCGGGTTTACCTACACCATAAATACCATAGGGAAACACGGGATAAAGCTGGGGGGATTCTTCATTGTTGACCCGCTCCCAGGTCTTGGCGGGGGCAATGGTAACGGGACCGTATACCCGCGTATAGGGGATCGGGGGAATGCGTTGTTGAAAAGAGTCCCAATGTGCCCGCTGTTCCTTTGACAAATAACCTTCCGGCAATTCGAGCAGGCGGCGGGTAATGGTTTGTAAAGCGGCAATGGTGGAACTGGCATTATTGGCCATCTTAAAAGTTTCCGCTCCGCTGCCCGGGAATAGAATGAGTTTGCCTTCGCCATCCAGTTTCTTTATGCCCCTGCGTTCGGCCAGGTACTGGTAATGTTCATCAAAGAAGCGGAGACAGCTTTCGATAAATGCAATACGGTCTTGTATATTTTTACCGGTATAGCGTTCTTCCTCCAGCATCATGAGACAGAATTCAAACACCGTATCCCATTCATATTCCAGCCAGGCATTGTACTCCACACCCATGTCAAAGAAATCAGGACGTTTGGTGCCATACTCCGCATAATCAGGTAAACCGTAGTTCTCCATCTGCTCGGTGAAACAAGCGCCCGCATGATTCCAGTAGACTTTTGATCTTAACTCGGCATTCTTCAATATCCGTAAATAGAAATTCAATTGTGACTGCAGCATATCCCAGTCACCCGATCTGATCATAGGAAAATAAACCAGCCGCTGGTTCTGCATGGTATGTAACCCTCCGCCCCAGTTGCGGTAATCGGGGGTCAGTTCGTTTTTATCGGTGTACACCGGGTCAACGGTAAGCAGTCCGCCATTGAATTTGGTGGGCCACATACCAGTGGCATTCAACCCAAGCATATAACGGAAGAGCTGGTAGTTGCGGCCTGCTTCCCAGGCGGCTCTGTCTTTCTGCGCAGGATCCAAAACAATAAAACTGCGCTTCCAGAAATCATCCCACCATTGCATGCTTTTCTTTTGTGACTTTGCCGGTATCGCCCGTGCACTATTCAGTACACCCTTCCATAAACTGATCTCCTCATACTGTTCGTTGTGCAGGTACAGACGGAGTAATTGAGCGGCGGATGGTAGTTTGGATTTCAGTTTCCACGCCTTATAATCAGTATTCACATACGTTCCCGTATCGGTTCCTGCAGGGACAAAATTTTTCCCTTCAAACAGACCGCCCGAAACAAGACGACGCAATGGATTGTAAAGCTGGTCTTTTACCTTGTCCATTCCCTGCTGGGCGACAGTGGCATCGAAAATCGTTTCCGCAGTATTGTGGTGATAAAATAAAATACCGTTTCCCTCAAACGCAATACTGTCTTTTTTGTAGACATTGTTTTTGGGCGCACCCCATTTCCAGCTGTTGGCAAAGTTTTCCCTTGCCTTCACAACCCGGTCCTGATACCGCCAGTTCTCATAAGCAGCTTCCACCGTTATCTTTCTGTTTGCCTTTATATCAAAATATGCTACGGGCTGATCCACATCCGCCCGGATGGTTATCACTGCTTTTACACCCTTGTTTTCCCCTTCCACCGTTACATAACCCTGCTGCAGGTGCAACTGCTGTTTAAAAATCTTTCCCTCAAATGGATTGGGAAAAAGTCTGATCCGCAGCCGGCCTGTTTTCAACAATGTATTATGTTCGTCATAACTGCCACTGCGGGCTACATAGATCAGTACCTCTCCTTTCTCCACCCATACATTCATGCCGATATCGCCGCCGCCGCAGGGCATGGATTCGGAGGGGTTGTTGCTCGGGGTGGTCCAGATGATATCGTAAGAGGAAGGAACTTGCCCGGGGAGGTTGATAAGTTGAAAAGTTAATAAGTTAATAAGGCAGAACCTCAACATGCTGTGTCCCTGAAATAGTTTTTTCATTGCACAATGATTTTAACGGAGCCGGTGATGCCTGCTGGTAACAGGGGTTTGTCTTTTAAGCGGAAAGGAGCTGTGGTAAATGTAATTCTTTTATCCGCCGGCAGACATTCATCGCCGATAAGGCGGTTGTGCCAGGTATTGCTCACTGTGATCACGATGGTATTGGTTCCTTGCTTGAGCGCCTTGCCGATTTCCAATTGATAGGGAGCGGTCCAGATCGTGCCACAGTCGCGGCCATTAATCTTTACAGATGCAATATCCAGTAAGCCGTCGATTGCCAGCCAGGCCTGACTGTTTGAAGCGGATGGGGTAAAATCAATAGTCTTTGTATAGACAGCGCTGCCGGAATAGTAACGGATAGCCGTATCCGCAAATTCCGTCCAGCTTTTCAATTGAGGGAACAAGACAGGGTTTGCCGGTCCGCCGTATGCGGGATCAAACTGTACTGACCAGTCACGACTGAAATCTATTTCCTCCGGTTCACGAATAGTGGCATAGCCCTCACTCTCCGGTGCTGCTTTTTTCTTACAGATAAAGAAAATCGATTGTGCAGGAGAAAGCCAGGTTTTAATCCGGATACCTTTATCGGTATTTTCTACATAGTAACTGGTGAAGTATTCACCGGTGACCGGATCAAGGGCTTCCACTTCTTTATTGGTTGTCCTGAGTAAAAACTCTGTACGCAGTCCTTCGCCGGATTGATTGCTGACAAAATAAATATCTGCATCGGCTGTCTGGCGATGCGTCCATGCCAGTTTCCCTTTCCCTTTGATCACCTCCACATCTTTCTGCAGAAAAGGCAATTCGGTTTCTTTCAAAGGACCCATGAATTTCCAGCCCTTGCCATTGGTGGTTTTTAGTTTATCCATTAACAGGCGAATGGCTCCGTCCTCATCTTTTCTCCCACGTCCATGTACTGCTTCGCCTTCCAGCAGGATATTGGCTCCCTGCTGCTGAAGCTCCAATATTTTCACCGCCACTTTTTCGGTCATCCATAAAGCATTCGGATTGAGTGGATGTTTTGCCGGGAATACTAACAACGCATAACTGGCCCCACCAGGTGTCACCACCCTGCCATTCACCACTTTCATCTGCATGAGTACATCCGGATTAAATGAATCATAGGCATAACCATTCAGCGGATCAATCCAGTTTTCCGGATCGGCCATATTTGCTGAATGGGGGACTCCATCGGGGATGGTACGCAGGGGCTGACCGTTATTGGCGAGTCTTATTTTTTCTGCTTCTATTCGTTCATAACCGATCAGTCCGGGCAGTACATTCACCAATCTGTCGGGCAATACAGCACGACGCGGCAATTCATCACTGGTGAATACGGCAATATCAACAACCGGTTTGCCCAATTGCAATACCGACTGACATCGCGCCAGGTAATCCATCCAGGCCTTGCTTTGTTTGAACCAGGTCTGATCGCGCTGAAAATATAATCCCACGCCATCCAATGTCATACCCGGTTTTTTATCCATCCATGGATTCTGGGTAAATACATGAAAGACGAGTTTATTAATGCCAAGGGCAAACTGCCGGTCACCGAGGGCTTTTAATTTTCCAGGATGCTCACTCCAGTCCATCCGCAATGTGGTAAAAGATTCCGCCTGCACAATTTTCTTTCCATAGATATGTGCTCCGCTGATGGCATCGAGCATATCATTGGGTTTGTCGTGGGTGGGACTGTTATTCCAGAACTCTCCCATCGGCAGATCGGCATATTTGTAATGTGACAACCCATCGCTCAGCATAGTTGGTGCAATGGCTTCGGCACTGAGCAAACAACCTTTGGATTTTGCTTCATTCTTTACTGCAGTATAAAACACTTCATTGACCAGTTCGGCAATCGTCTGCCGCACATCAAACAGAATTTTTTCTGAGGTTTCCGCACTGTTCACCGGCACACCGGTCATGGTGAGCAGCCAGGGCATCAGGTCATAGCCCCTGCGCTTTTTAAATGCTGCGGGAAAATCAGCTGTCCAGTTCTGACTGCCGGCTTCCCAGCTGTCTACATGCAACACTTTGATCACCTGTTTTGCCAGTGAAGGATCCGTCATTTTATAGAATTGTCCGAACCAGTTTTTCAGTTGCAGTTGCACTGCGGCTGAATTAAACTTATCACATTCCAGCCCGAGTCCGCCCCCACCAGTATAATTGGTATGTCCCTGTGAAGTATGTCCGATCCGTACAATAACCCAGTTACCGGCCGGTGGATTCCAATTCAGGTTGCCTTCCGCATCCATATTATCACTGAGGTTAATGATACTTTTCACGGGTACTGAATTGGAAACGGTAACAGCCCCATTGTTAGTATTGCGGGCTACTCTCCATACCGAACCGTTTTTAGCCTGGTACTGATTGATGACGGGTTCATCATTCAGGTAAATGCCCTTTATTTTCAGGGCGGGTTTCCATTTTGCTGCATCCAGGTCTTCTGCACCGGGCTCGGAACCTTCGTTAGTATACACAAAGCGGAAAAAACGGGCCGAGACTTCGGGAATGGACCATGTATAATCTTCGTCCCAGTCCTGCCAGCCATGACGAGGTGCTTCAAGCCGTGTCACTGTACGAAAACCGCTTCCATCACTTACCTGCAGCTCCAGTCGAAGTGCCTGGTAATTATTGCCGGCCGTTTTAACGGTAATGGAACGGCAGGTAACCGGTTCCGCATACTTATACTGTATCCAGCAGCTGCTGTCTGATTTAAAACTATCCGGTTCTTCCTGATGAAATGCGAGAAATGACGGGCGTGCACCGGTGCTGCTGGTAACCGATGGCACCATGGTTATATCCGCAAAAGCATTACTGCTATTGGCCGGATAGGCATACACGGCAATGTCTTTATAAAAACCCTGAAACGCTTCCGGCCGGGTCAGGTTGATTTTATCCTTTTGTCCTTCTTTGACAAAGGTTTTAGTCCAGACCAGCTTCTGCATACTCTGTTCCGGTTTGATCCAGGGACCACCGGCGAGGGCAAAGCCATCACTCACGTGAACGCCTAGTTGTAATTTCAGTCGTTTGGCTTCCTGCATGGCATGCTTAACCATGGACCAGAATTCGGGCGTCAGTTGTCTTACAGCAGGTGTAAAAGGGATTTTCGCTGTCGTGTCTTTGATCGGCATCAGGTAAGCGCCACCGATACCAACTTTCTTCATCGCTTCAAGATCAGCCGTGATACCGACTTTAGATATAGCGCCATGCATCCAGTACCAGAAGACCCAGGGTTTAGCATTATTGCCGGGTTGACGGAAGGCTTTGTCAACCAGGTCGTACTTCGCTGGTTGAGCAGGCAGTTTTCCTTGTATAACAAGTAAAACCAATAATACCAATATCCAATTCGAATTCCTCTTCATTTCAGACAAGCTTTCATTCTTTGAAGAGCCCTGTTTACTTAAATGTAAGACGGCTCTTTCCTTTATCCGTCGATGTCGATACCGCTATACCCCTGTGATCTTTCTTATCTACGGCACAGTAGAAATGATAGACCACCCCCTTCCATTTTACCACATAACTTTTATGTGCATACTTCGCATCATAGTCTTCCGAAGGATGGATCAGGTCTTCGCCGGTCCAGTCCGTCCAGTTCACGAGATCATAACTGCAGGCAAACCGGTTAAAGGCATCTTTCCTTCCTTCCCAAAAAGCCCCGAAGTAGAACATCACCCAAAGGTCACCAATTTTCTGTATCACGCCATCACCGGTGATACCGATCTTATGGTGTACCACCGGATCGGTTTTATAGCGTTCCCAGTGGATCATATCATTGGAAACCGCCATACCAATCCGTTCAAACCAGCGCCACTTGGGGGTATTATTGCTGGTATCACCGTTGGCATTGTAGTACATCACAAAGGGGTAACCGGTGGTTTTGCTCTTATCCCAAATGATACTGCTCTTATAGAGTTTCTTGTTCTCCCACCAGCGGACCGCACTGTCCGAAGCACTCAATACCGGTGCCCCATAACGGGTCCACTCATGCGGTTTAACGGGTGAACGGTTTGTGTAGGCGATGCCGATACCGAGTTGCCCGCTCTCATAGCCCTTTTCATGACCGCCGATATAGGACATCCAATACTTACTCTTGAATTTTTTCAGTTGATACGCTCCTCCCCATTTGGTGTCTCCAAGTGCCGTATACCCCGCTTTCTGATTAGCATCCCATTGCACTACGGCTCCACTGGTATCCGAAAAACTCATGATCTTACCGAGCGTGGTCCAGTGCAGGAGGTCCCTGCTTTTCGACAACCAGGTCTCATACCCGCGGCCATCAAACTGGATCCATGTCATATACCAGTATTTCCCTTTGCGGAAGACAGAGGGGCAATCGATCTTCTTTGTATCATTTTCAGGAGTAACAACAAGGCCGTATTTGTAAGGAGTTTTGATTTCATTATAGAGCTGCTGCATCTTATCTGCAGGAACAGTTTGCTGCGCTTGCAGGTTGACAGTTGCAATCAGCAAAAGTAATCCTGGTATATAAATACGATTGTGTCGCTGCTTCATTAATAAAGTTGTTTGATGAGTCGCGCCATTTCGGCGGGATCAGTTTTCTTTCCTGCAAGCGGAACCAGGTAAAAACTGTACTGATAATTCTTTGCCTTCAACTGGTATTGCTCCAGTGGTGCCGCCACATCACTCCAGCTGTCATTACCACCCACGCCCATTTGTACCAGATCAATATTAAGGGTGATATAAGGTGCTTTTAGCAGTTTATTGGTGTGCTTTGCATTCCCGATATTCTCCTCAGTAAAGGGCCAGGCACTCATGCTGAGCAGACTGTCGGCTACAATCAGTATTCCATTCCTTTTATCCGGGCTACTGAGAGATATCCAACGTACATCCGTCCGGTTTGCATATTCCTGGGGTACCACATAAGAATCCGCGAATTCAGTGATATCCTGCTGATACAACCCGATATCAGTACCATAGTTGCGGTCAATATAATTTTCCATCGGACCTCTGCCAAAATAAGTGATCTGCTGATAAGAGGGAGCAGTACCGAGTTGCATACCTACTTTGGGAATATTGGGCAGTCCGGGTTTTACTATTAATTCATAGTCTACCTTTATCACGCCACTGCCGCTGAATGTATAGGTAACGGAAACGTTAGCACTGTCATTGATCAGGCTGTACTCATTTATAACCTGGGCCTCCTGGTCTTCGGATTCACCGGTTCTGGTATTGATCAGTTTCATTCCGGACTCATACCATTGGCGGAGTTTGCGTTGGGGTTTCCAGCCGCGACGATCATTATCCGTAAGCGGACGGGTGAAGTCGGGAATCAGGGGTTGTAAAATCGTTTCTTTGCCTTTATAAACAATTGATGAAATGCCGCCCATACCGGTCTTCTTCACCACAGCCGTATAATCGGCGGCCTTGATCCTGACTTCCGTATCAGTACTGCTTAGTTTAACACCGGCCTTATGACTGATTTCCGGGGCGGATTTCGCAGCTGGTTTTAAAACCAATTGATCCGATGCTATAGTATGTCCCGCACTTGCCCAAGCCGTTGCTTTTTGAATTACAAAGCGGATATCGGTATGGTATTCCGCTTCCGGTTTCATTTTCGGTATCCAGTTACTGATAGGGAAAACCGCTTCTGTACCGGGAGCCACATCAATACCACCGATCTGTTTATCGGAAACAAGTTTTCCATCTTCCCGGATACTGATATAAGCGGTGTATTTATTTACATTCACTATCTGGCTGTGATTCACAATACGCAGCAAGCCTTTTACACTGTCGGCCCAGCTGCATTGAATGGGCTGAAAGATCCGTTTACATTCATACATGGCCTGCTTGGGTCTTCCATCCGCTGTTACAATACCCTTGATGGTGAAATTGTCAAAATATTTTTCACCATAATCACCCCCATAGGCATAATACTTCACTCCTGCTGAATCTGTTTTCAATAACCCCTGGTCTTTGAACTCCCAGATACAACCACCGATGATCCGGGGCGTTGCTCTCCACTGATCCCAGAAATCTTTCAGGTTACCGGCACTGTTGCCCATGGCATGCGCATATTCGCAGAAGAAAATGGGACGATGATCGCCGTTTTGCTGATTGGCCAGTAACGGTGCGGTATAGTCGGAAGGATACATCCGGCTCACCACATCCACATAATACTGGTCCAGCGGATTCTGAATGCGATGAGAATGATCATTTGATTTTAAGTATTTCGGATCTGAGGGATCAATATAATCTGGTTCTTTCGGACTTCCCATCGCGGGTTCATAATGAAGGGGTCTTGTGATATCAAAATCCCTGATCCAGCCGGCCATAGCGGCATGGTTGGGACCACTGCCGGCTTCATTGCCCAAACTCCACATGATAATAGAAGGATGATTCTTATCGCGCAGCGCCATACGGCTCACCCGCTCAATATAAGCGGCCGTCCATTTCGGATCATGATCCAGTTTGCCGCCAAGTCCATGGGTCTCATGATTGGCTTCATCAATGACCATGATGCCATACTCATCACAAAGATCGAGCAGGTAGGGATCGGAAGGATAATGACTGAGGCGGATACAATTAAAGTTAAATTGCTTAATGGTCGTGATATCCTGCCTGATATCTTCTCTCGTCAATGCCTTTCCATGCACCGGATGATGATCCGGCCGGTTCACGCCATATAAATACGTGAGCTTTCCGTTGATCAGGAGTTTACTGTCTGATTTGCTGAATTCAATGGAACGGAATCCGATCTTCGCCGTTTTCACTTCCAGGATTGTACCGTTGCTGTCTTCCAGACTCAATACAAGCTGGTAGAGATTGGGAGCTTCCGTACTCCATTTCTTTGGATCAGGTATCGTTGTTTCGAGTAAACCGAATTTCACCCGGTCGAGACGGGGATGGATCTCATTGATGATCTCGTCCGTTTTCCGGATGAGTGGGCTAACCAGGACTGGCTGACCGGCTGCATCATAGAGCTGTGCTTTCAGCAGATAGCCCGGCATCTCATGTCCGGAGAGGTTTTCAATACGCGGACGTATACTCAGCAGGGCATCTTTATAGTCCTTATCCAGTTTGGTCTGTACAAAAAAATCAGCGATCCGCAGCTGAGGTTCTGCCATCAGGTAAACTTCGCGGTGAATGCCGCTCATGCGCCACTGATCCTGGTCTTCCAGGAAACTGCCATCGCTCCAGCGGATCACCCATACGGAAATAATATTTTCGCCTTCCTGTAAATAAGGTGTGATATTAAATTCAGAAGGCAGAAAACTGTCTTCCGCATAACCGGCGAATTTTCCATTCACCCATAATTTATACGCTGAACTCACCCCGCCAAAGTGCAGGGTCACATTCATACCCTTCCAGTTGGCCGGAACAGTTATGCTTTTCTGGTAACAACCCACACCATTATAATCCTTCGGTACATAGGGCGGGTTCACAGGACGGAAAGGGTACACAGCACTTTTGTAGATCGGCTTATCATAGCCCTGCATTTCCCAGCTGGAGGGAACCGGAATTTTTTTCCAGCCGCTTACTTTGCTTTTATAAAAGTCTTTGGGTTCGTCACCCGGCTTCAACGCAAAAGAAAAATCCCATTCTCCGTTCAGTGAAAGATAACGGCCGCTTTGTTCCCGGTCATTCTTCAATGCATCATTGATCGTTGCAAAGGAATAGGCCGTGGCCCTGGATACATCACGGTTAATGCCACTCACTAACGGATCCTCAAACGGTTCACGGTTATAAATGGAAGGGGCCACCGGAACAGCTGCCGGGGTTTTGTCGACGAGTTGGGCCTGCGCAACCGCAGCCGTGACTATTAATAATGCAAAACTGATTAAACGTTTCATGCGAGTAAATTCAGACATTCATCTTTAAACCCAAACCCCCAGCCCGGTTGATCATGAGGAATGGCGTATCCGTTTTCAAATTGTACCGGGTTATCGATCAGCGGGTCGATCCAGTCGAAGGATTCGGTACCGCTACCGTTGGGTATAGTGGCCAGCAACGGAACATCATAGTCCTTATAATAATGCGGCAGCACCTGGATATTGAATGCACCAGCTACCGCGGCACTATTGCGCCAGGCTTCCACACCTCCGAGTCTGAGTATATCGGGTTGCCAGATATCCAGTGCATTCCGGTTCGCCAGCTCCCGTAAAGGTACAGTGCTATATTCCCGTTCGCCCATAGCGAGTGAAATTCCTGCCTGGTTGCGTAACAGCCGGTATCCCTCAAAGTCGGTATGCACAATCGGCTCCTCAAACCATTGAATCCCGAGTTCGCGTGCCGCCCTTGCGAGTGCGAGTGCATCCGGTACATTCATGCCTTGGTTCGCATCCATCATGATATTAATATGCGGACCGACCGCTTCGCGCACGAGCCGCAGACGTTCGAGGTCTTCCTTCCAGTCTGGTTTGCCCACTTTGATCTTCACGGCTTTAAAACCACGTTTGGCATAACCGGTCACTTCATCGATCAGTTCCTGTGGGGTATAACTGATCCATCCTCCACTACCATAGGCCGGGATCTTTCGTCCCGAGGCGCCTAACACTTTCCAGATAGGTTGACCAAGAATCTTGCACCAGGCATCCCACATGGCAATATTATAAATACCCTGTGCCCAGCGGTTGATACCTTCCATGCCGAAATATTCATTGTGATGATCCAGATCACTGAATGCTTTCACGGTATTGAATACCTCTTCCCCGATCAGTTTTTCCCGCTGGTCCTTTAAAGCGCCGAGTATGGCTTCGGGACTGTATTGAAAACTCAATAAATATCCTTCACCCATAATTCCGGCTTCAGTATGGATACGGGTAACGATAAAGGAGATTTCTGTCAATGTGTGCGTGGCATCGGAAATGGGTTTTGCCAGCTTTGCTTTTGCACTGAATAGTTCAATCTGTCTGATCCGTGTTTTCATTGTTCATTTTTTTGTGATTCCACTGGTCTTTTCCTCCAGTAATTCGCGAGCAGACTGCCGCTGATATTCATCCAGGGACTGAATACAGCTGCGGGCAATCCAACCGTACCGAGTTTACCCATACTGCCCGCGATACCACTGGCCATGCCGCCATTCTGTAAACCTACTTCAAAAGCGATCGTACGACTGGCATTCTTATCCATACCAAATAAACGGCTGAGCCAGTAACCAAAGAAATAACCGGCAGCATTATGAATAACGGAAGCGATGAATAATAGTACACCCACTTTCATCAGATTCTCTCTCCCGGCTGCCGTTGTTACAGTGGTAAAATAAATGATACCAAACATCGAAATCAATGGCATTATCTTATCAAGCTTCGGGAAACGGTTATACAACTGATGGTAAAGCCAACCGGCAATCACAGCCCCTGCAAAGAAAGCGGAGAGGGTGATGCTCTGTCTCCATTCGGACTGATTGATATTTCTTAACAAATAAAAAACGACAATTATAATCCATGCAACAGAAAAAGCTACTATAATACTCACTCTGCGTCTCTGCGTATGAGTGGTTCTTTTTAAATAATCATGTAAAAGTGCTGCCCCGATCGGCACCAGTACGATCTTGATGATCTCCATCATCATGTCCACGAATTTTATCTCGATCAGGGTACCTGCCAGCGTTTTCATTAACAAAGGAGTCAGCAGTGGTGCCACTAAAGTGGCCATGGCAGTTACGATCACCGATAATACCAGGTTCGCTTTGGCCAGGTAGACCATCACATTGCTGGCGAGTCCGCTGCTGCAACTGCCAATGAGTATGATACCCGCTGCGATCTCCGGTTCAAAATGAAAGATCTTCGTGAGCAGTAATCCCATCAGGGGCATAATGGAAAAATGGCAGAACAATCCCACGAGCACGCCTTTACCTGTTGAAGCGATACCATTGAAATCTTTCAGGCTCATATGAGTGCCCATACCAAACATCACCAGTTGGATGATCACCAAGATGAGGGTCTTGTCACGCAGATTAACCGAACCCCAGGTAGTAAATGCCTGGGGGAATAACATACCCGCCACTACAGCGGAGATGATCCAGGCTGTGTACTGATAGCCTTTTAATGCAGGAACGGAACCAAGTCCTATAGCGAGACTGATCGTAGCGGTCAGTGCGGCCGGATTATAAAGCATTGGTTCATGCAGCATGACACCTGCTAACAGGGCCACTACTGCCAATCCGCTGAGATAAAGAAAATATTTTCCGTATTGCTGCATGAACAATTTTTATTTTAAAACAGTAGCCAGGTATTCCATGGCAATGGGGGGACTGGCCAGGATCGGTACTTTTTTATCTGCCTCAGCCAGTGTATCCACCACACGTGCCATACTGGCCTGCGCGAGTAAGATCACATCCACTTCGTTTGCCAGTTTCTTCAGTGCATCTCCTACTTTCTGATCATGGGTAGCCGCATCACCACTCATCAGGGCTTCAAAAGCACCTTCGCATAATACTGGTAACAGTTCAATTTCTTTCCCGGCTGCCAGTGCTCTTCTGCGTACCAGGTCACTGGTAGGATTCAACGTAGTGGACAAGGTAGCGACCACCCCGATCCTCTTACCGGACTGCACTGCTTTATCGGCCATCGGCTGATCCACCCGAAGTACCGGTACATGACTCAATCCGGCGGCGGCCTCTACAGCAGGACCGATCGAGGAACAAGTGAACAGAATATAATCCGCCCCCGCATCCTGCGCCGAACCGGCATAGTTCACTACCCTTCTTGATGTATCGGCGGTTAATTCACCACAGGCAATAGTATTCTTGATCAGACTATCATCTACAATATTAAAGGTCTTTACATGCGGTATATACTTCGCACAGAGTTCGGCGAATACCGGAACCAGTGTGGCTGATGTATGAATGAGGCCTAATGTTTTTACAGACATATGTTTAGATGTTTGTTGTTTAGGTGTTTGTTGTTTAGCGTTTTAGTTAATCATGCTTCGGCAAGCCTGCCTGACCGGTAGGCAGGCTCAGCATGACACCGTTGTCACCGTGCCTGTCCCGCCTAATGCGGGGAGCTTGCCGAAGGGCGACTCACCACTCACTACTCACCACTGACTTTCAAAAAATATTCCTTCCCCCCTACCTGTCCCCCCTTAAAATTCACTTCCAGTCCCTGCATGGCTTCATTGCGTGAATGCACTTTACATAACGGTGCGCCTGTTACCAGCGGAGCCAGCATTTCCACTGCATCAATCTCCATGGCACGGGCGGCATAACTGCTGGTATCGCCACCAGACACGAGGATCCGTTTTACACCCGCTTTCAATACGGCTTTCTTAGCAATGCTGCCGAGTGCCGTACCCAGTTTCTCGGAAGAGAGGTTCTGTGACTGTTTCGGACCGGTATGTACGATCAGGTTATGTTTATGCTGTAATTTCTCAACGATAGTGGCTAACTGATTTCCATCCAGTGTGCCATCATTGGAGATCTTTACGGCATCCAGGATGATCTCTTCGAAACCATTGGCAATTGCATGACTGATCTGTGCAGTTGTAACCGGTGAACAACTGCCGGAGACCACCAGCAATGGCTCGGCTTTACTGATCGGGGCCCATTCCCTTACCGGACTGAAATATCCATTACGAATCCAATGAGTACCCAATCCCATTTCAATACCGGAAGAACCCACAGAGAACAATGTTATTCTGTAGGCGGTAGCGATTGCATCCAGATGACCGGCGATACTGACCAGATCCTCATTCTTCATCGCATCATAGACCAGTACTTTCGTTTGCTCACTGATCAGTTTCTCCACAGCGAGATTAATATCGCCCATGGAACCGGATACTTTCAATATATCCACGAGTCCGGTCTTCCTGCTTGTTTGTCCGGCTAATAATTTAGTAAGGTCGCTTTCCGTAGCGGGTGTTACCGGATGAATGCTCATCGACGGATGACGATCGAGCCGGTAAATACCGCCATCGCTGCCAATTCCCATTTTGGCAAACAGATTACCAAACAAACAGTAACGGCCGAGTGCGGGCATACCACCTAATACAGGCGTGAATTCATTTTTATATACGGTTACCCCGCAATCAATGGCTTTACCGATACTGCCTACCGCCGGCGAAGAATCAAATGTGGAACAGACTTTATAATGCACATGCCTGGCCCCGGTCGCTTTCATTTGTTCAAATGCAGGGAGCAATGTCTTTTCCATCTCGTCCGGTGATAAGGATCTTGTTTTACCGGCTACGCCATATACCTGCAGTCCGGGTATGGCTTCCAGTTGTGCTGCCGTGGGTACTTCAGTGAACAATACAGCTTTGGCACCAGCCCTGGTAATGAATTCAAGCGCGTCAGTACTGCCGGTAAAATCATCACCGTAAAAGGCAAGTAATATTTGAGACCTGTGTTTCACTTTATTTTGCCCCGAATTTTTTAACTGATTCCGCAAAAGCGGGAAATTGTTTTGCCGTTTCTTCCAATGTCATTCCTTCCACAGCACCCTGCCAGGCCTGTTGCAATGCTTGCACACCGGCAGCCGCGCCCATTGGATGCGCCATGATTCCGCCACCTGCCATATATAATAAGTCTGTAGTCTTCGTCCTCCGCCAGGTTTCAAATGCCTGTCCGCCCCATTGACCGGAGGACACAACCGGCAATACTGTTTTGTGTGTATAGAAAGGAGTGAGGCAGGCATCTATCGAGTTCACCACACTGTCATCGCTCTCCCAGAATTTATTCTGAATACCATTTACGTGCAACTGATCCACGCCGGCCAGTCGCCATAGTTTCTGATAGGCTCTGAAATCAATTCCCAGTAACGGATGGCGGGTCAGCATTCCCCAACCATTGCGGTGTGCATGAATGGCCAGTTGTCCCTGGTCGCAGATTTTCTTCACCGCAGAAAGTCCCACACTGTTTATGCTGACCATGGCGCAAGTACCGCCCGCCTGAATTATTTTTTCATAGCGGTAGAGCATATCATCCATATCCCCGCTGATGTTAAAGGCATACATCACTTTCTTCCCGGTCTTGTCGGCTTGCCGGTTGATCACCTGCATGACGGCGGACAACCGGTCTTCAAAAGAAGAGTTACCGGAAGACGAAAGCAGTTCATCATCCTTTACAAAATCAATTCCGGCTTCCGACAGTACTTTCACCATGCCGGCGGTTTGTTCAGGACTTAATCCTACCGAAGGCTTTATGATGGTGCCGATCAGTGGGCGGTTATACACACCCGTTAGCTCCCTGCAACCGGTGATACCAAAGGAAGGGCCGCTGAAGAAAGACCCATAGGAAGCCGGCAGTTCAATATCCATCAGTTTGAGACCGGTGAACTGCGTGATCTCATATAAATTTCCCTGGAGGGTGGAAACCAGCACGGGTAAATTATACCCGAAGTTTTCTATACTCCAGGAAACTTTCACAATGGCCCGGTGATAGAGTCCGTCTTTACTGCTGGCTCCGGGAATGGCGGGTTCTTTCACTGTTTCCAGTAATTCCACCGATTCCACACGGGCAGCAAAGCGTTGCTTCAGTTCCTCCGTTTCACCGGGTACCGCTACAAACGTGCCCGAAGATTGCTCACCGGCGAGTACCGCTGCGGCTTTCCCGGGGGCAAAGGGAGTTTCTATATAGTATGTAGCTAAAATCCTTTCCATGATTATCGTATGTAGGGCAACCACACTCTCATATCCGTCCTGCCCCGGTTCGCCCAGGCATAATAGGGAATGAGTTTAATAGTTGCGAGTTTATATTTCTTATTCACTTCTTTGTATAATTTATTCGTCCATTCCTCTTCGTGGCGCAGGTAAGTTCGGCCAACAAGTGCTGTTACCCGACCTCCGGCTATTTCCATTTCCTCCGTTTTAAAACGGGCGGTGGAAATCATACGTACATCCGCCAAATTATACTGGGGCAGATCAGCGGATTCGATACAATAGACCAACGGGCCTCTTTTGACAGCGACCTGCCCCCTTGTTTCTTCAACCAGCGGGTTACTTTCTATCATCGTTACGGGCATATCCATATAAATCTCTATCCGGTCGCCTTTTTTCCAGGTCCGCTCTACAGTCAGGTATCCGTTTCTTAGCTTTTCATCCGTTTGTATTCTGCCATTTACGGCTATCCGGAAAAAGCCGCACCAGCCAGGTACCCGGAAATGAAGCCCGGTGGCCACCGAAGGCGCTTCTTTAATATCGATATTAATTTTTCCTTCCCAGGGATAATCCGTAGTCTGCTCGAGCGCAATCTTCTCCCCATTGTGCAATTCCGTTTTTAATGTATTGCCTCCATACAGATTAAAGTAGAGACCGTCGCGGCCGAGACTGTATAAATAATCATTTACTTCAGCGATGGTACGCACCACATTCGGGGGACAGCAATTGGATTTGCTGATATAGGGTACCCGGCCGCCTTCCCAGCGCATATGATAAGGAAATGTGGCAGATGCCGCCAGCGGGTTAGTATAAAAATAAGAGGAACCGTCCATGCTTACCCCGCTGAGTACACTGTTGTATAAAGCCAGTTCTACAATATCCGCATACTTTGAATCCCCCGTTAACAGGAACATCCGCCAGTTCCATAATACGTTTCCGATATTGGCACAGGTTTCGTTATGAGCGGTATGATTGGGCAGTTGAAAATCGCGGCCATAACTCTGGTGTACTTTCTGCACTGTATCCGGCTTATACGCTGTGCCATCCACCGATACCCCGTCATACAAAGCACCACAACCCCCGGTGATATACATTTTTGTATTCACCACATTGTCCCACATGCGGTCGAGTGTGGCCAGTAAACTATCGTCGCCTGTTTCCGCATATACATCCGCCACACCGGCAAACAGATAGTTAGCCCGCACTGCGTGCCCGGCCACTTTCATCATTTTCCGGAAGGGTGCCCGGTCACTGTTATCATCCGTGCCTTCCACGGTGCCCCGTATATCAATGAGATGAATCACAAGATCGAGGTATTTCTTCTCACCAGTAGTACGATAAAGTTCAGTGAGTCCCATATAATGCGAGGGACAAATGGCATTGCGGGCCTGCTCCGGTGTGGCAGCTGCATAAAAACCGATCAGGAAATCGGCGGCTTTCTTTGCAATCGTGAGTAAAGTGTTTTTTCCGGTTGCACGGTGATGAACACAGGCGGCGGTCATCAGGTGGCCAAAATTATAGGCTTCAAAACTCAGCTGGTCGTCAAACATTTTCTCTTTGCCCGACTTCTTCTGTTCAATGATATTCCTGGTGTAGATATACCCATCTGCTTTCTGTGCTTTTCCGATCACGTCGATGGCTTCATCCATCATTTTATCCAGTTCCGGACTTTTTGTCTTCGCATACATCGCAGCCACTGCTTCCAGTGTTTTATAAAAATCACCATCATGAAAAGAGGGACCGCGGAAACGACCGGTATCCAGTCCGGCAGCTACCCGGAAATTCTGAAAGGAGTAACAGATATCCTTACTGGTATAGGTCTTCCATAACTGCGGCAACATGGCATCCCGGCACACAGCAAAGCGTTCGGCCCAGAAGCCCTTTGTCCATTGCACATCACTCATTCCAACCGATGTGAGATTGGCTTTCGGACTCGCCTGGGTATTCACCAGTCCCTGCTGCGTGAATCCGGTAACGACCAGCAGAAGCAATATCCCTGCACCAACGATCTTCTTCATACTTAATTGGCTTTATACGTAATGGTATAATCTGTTCCGGGTTTAACCTGGATCTCATAGAGACCATTTCCTTTATCGGTCATGGTAAGCTGCTGACCTTCCGGTTTTACCTTACTCTTCAGCAGGATGGTGCCTTCACCCGTGGTTGAACGGATCTTCAGTTGCTCACGGGTCACATCCAGACTGATGGTCCCGTTGGGCGTGGGTACCGTGCCCTTCATCCATTGCAGGCCACCGAGATTCGGTTCAACCTTATACCGGGCATAACCGGGGGCGGTTGGCTTTACACCAAGATAGTATTTCCCCAGCAGGTAGAGCGGACTGGCACCCCAGGCATGACAAAGGCTTTTACCGAATTCACGGCCATACATGGAATAATGCCCGGTGCCTTTCTTGGCCGGATTGTATTCCTCCCAGAATGAAGTGGCCCCCAGTTTCAGCATACCACCCCAGTAATCTTTCATTTCCCGTAACACATAATCCTGTTCCCCCAGGGCACAAAGAGCTTCCAGTTCATAAAAGCGCATATACGGGGTAGTGATCTTCTGTACTTTATCATTCAGCAACACGGATGTTTTTACGGCCTGTTTTTGCTGCTGATTAAAATAGTCAAAGAAGATGGAGAACATATTAGCATAGCGGGTCACATTATCTGTTTGAGTGCCATTGATACGGCTATGTACCAGCGCCTGCTTCTGTTCATTCCAATAAAGTTCAAATAATTTCTTCCGCATATCTACGGAGAGCTGGTTATAACCGGCAGACCCTTCTTTATCCCCCACAATATCCGCACAGAGTGCCATGGTCTCCAGGCTGCGCGCCAATAGTAATTGTTCAAAACTCACTTCGCCTTTCTTACTGAGTCCGGCAGCCCAGTCAATAAAGATCCAGTCGCCCGGCAGCCATTCCATCAGTCCGTTCTTGTTTCTACGCGCCAGTACATAATCCATCAGGCTCTTCATCCGGTCGTAGATCCGGGTGATGAAAGACCGATCCCCGGTATAGAGATAATAATCATAGATACCCAGAAACCAATAGAAGGTATAATCCATGATGGTATTGATGTGGCCTGTTATGGGGTCCTTACCCCGCAAAGCATAAGTTGTACGTTTTACTGTTTCGCTATCAAAGTACAGATAGTAATTCATCAAATAACTTTGATATGCATCACCGCTCCATATCCAACGATCACGTTTAATTCCGTCAATAAAAAATTCTCTTGTATTTAATTCAAAGGTGTATTTGGCCACTTCATAAATCCGGTTGACCTCAGCATCGTCACAAGTAAAGCTGCCACGTTCCTTTACATCCGCATATTCGTATAACATCGAGACAGAATCGAGCATGATGCCTTCATCATACTGTACATGTACAAAACGATAGGCTTTTGACAAATTCATCACATGATCATTCTTCGACGGATTGTCCACTTCCAGCCTATCCAACGTTTCGCAATGTTCGGCAGATAATGCTTCTGCCTCTGATTCACCATAATACACCGATAAGTTTCCTTTCCCAACCAGGCCATGCAATTGTATAAACCCAAAGGTTTCCTTGCCAAAATCTACCAGCATCGATTGCTTGCCTTTGGTAACAGCTACAGCTTCTTGTTTTTTTGTGGGCAACATAAATTGCGAAGGCAATTGTGCTGGTGAATTAAAATCCGAACTTCCTGCATTTACCCATTTGGTTGCGGAGATATCGGATGCCTTGCCTGTTTCATCAATCCATTCTTTGTCTTCAAAAGTCACCAGCCACGAGGAATCGGAAAAAATGGTTTCCCCTTTTACATAAATGGCCGGCACATTGGCCTGGTTAAATACTTTTATATTGATTTTGTGTTTGCCTGCCGGTACAACAATTTGTTTCGGGCTTCCTTCAAATGCTTTACCATCGAGCTTTACATGGTATTCGCCTTCTGCATAAATGTCAACTGTTTCGGGTGCAGGCACCTCAACTACTTTATGAAAATCCATGAGCACATAATGGCTATCTAATTTCCAAAACACAGGAAAGAATGTACCACGTTCTGTGCGACGGTTTTGCACTTTATTGGCCAATACAATTTCAAAATCGCCGGGATACCAAATCCAGGTTGGAGCAGAAAGAGAACCCGGTGATAAAGTGTTATTCATTTGTTTCACATTAATTGCTTCACTGCTATTTACTATTTGATTCCTGAGTTTCCCTGATTAAGTACAGCCTGTACCACCTAAAGATCCTCTCCGTATCTTTCTTTGGATATTTGTTGTAATGATTTCCCTTGGGTTTTTGGCGTCCAGATTGCTCCTATGATGAGTGCTACAAGCAGCAATCCAATCATTATGTAGGCAGCGGTGTAAAACCCTTCTCCGTTTTTGCCATAAATATTTACAAAACCCAATCCCCATACTGCCGCAATGCTTCTAACCGCAAAGAACATAATTCCCTGAGCAGCGGCCCGGTATTTGGCAGGAAAAAGTTCCGAAGCCCAGAGCGCATAAAATGCCTGTACACTTATGCCAGCATGTATGCCCCAAAGAAGGGTGAACGTCCACAGCGCTAAATGATTTTTTATCCCTATAAAAATAAGGATGCCCCAGGCAATTACTCCTATTGATGTGCCAAAAAAATACAACCAACGTTGATTGACTTTATCAACCAGCATGGCAAAGCCAAAATATGTAACTGCAATAATCACAATCCATTGAACTGCCGTTATCATATTGGCCTCCCCATTGGAAAGACCGCCTGCAGTTTCATAAATATGTTGCTGAAAGAAACCCATTACTGAAGCCACCATATTCCAGCTAATGTATATGCCCGCCAGGAAAAGCATGGTCCGGATATTCACTTTGTTGGTAAAAAGGGTGCCGAATGATGCAAAAATGCCTGGTTGTTTTTCGTTGGTTTGTAATTTTTTTGCTGCTTCCCAATCTTTCGATTCATTGAGTTTCCGCTGCAAATTCCAGGCAATGAACGCTACTACCAGTAAAGAACCAAAAATAATACGACTACTGAATACATTAATGGCATCAACGCTTGCATCATTACCAATAATGAAGCCTGCAATTTTTTGTACGTAACTAAATAAAACTCCGGCCGAAGCATCCGCTTTGCCGGGAGCGAGGAGCATTCCCAAAAGTAAAATGATCATTGGTCCAACTCCCCAGGCAAACTGTGAAATACCCATATTCTTACCCCGATTACCTGCTTCTGAATTCTCGGATATATAGGTCCATGAGGCAGGAACCCCCACTCCCACTGAAATACCTGTAACCATAAAACCAATCAACAGCATGGGAAAATTAACCGTGAACATGATGATGGCAATCCCCAGCATGTACACAAGCATATTGTAGCTGTAAATGGTTTTCCGACCGTATTTGTCGGCCAGGAAACCACCGAAAATAGCGCCGATAGCTGCACCAAAGGCATTTGCGCTGAGCGCATTCAGCCAACCGAGATGCCCTTCGTTCAGTCCAAGGTAATTTTGCCAAAGTGTTAACCCGCTTGCACCTGCAACAATCGCTCCGGCATCCAGGTAATTGGTCAACGATACAGCGATCGTACTTTTTAAACTTCCTTTAGTATGTTCCATAAATGCAATGATGTATTTAGATAGTGAGCTAATGTCCGTTAAAAATGATGTAAAGGGTGAGTATAACAAGTCCCAATAAAGCGAATAAGAATTTTGTCTGCTTATCCGTTTTAGGTAATGCAGCAGCATCAACCGTTGCGGTTACTTTGTTTTTATCGAACAAAGAAATTACGATGGCTGCCACAAACAATACTGCGAAGATGTAAAACGAAATAAGGAAATAATGCGGCCACCAGGTGTTAGCGCCTGTGGCAGCATCGGGTGGGATGATCCACAGATTCAATATGCCTACGAATAAACTGCCTGCAGAACCTACTGATAAAATTAAATTCACTGCCAGCTTTGTGGTGCGTTTCCAGAACACGCTCAATAAAAAGGTCACCGCTAACGGTGGCGCCAAATATCCAAGTATCGATTGAAAAATATCGAAAAGCGTTTTCCCTTTTACATTATCCAATGCAATCGCCATGCACACTGCCATCGCACAACCGATCACCACTACCATACGCCCAACCTGAATCTGTTGTTTAACGGTTGCATTATTATTCATGTTGTTGACATAAATGTCTTTTGTAAAAACCGTGCTCAACGCATTCAAGGAAGAACCGATAGTTGCAACCAACACAGCGATCAACACACAAATCACCAATCCGTTTAAGCCGGCCGGAAACAGGTTGGTCACCATTGTCATATAGGCCAACTTGTCATCAGTAAGATCAGGGAACAAGGCAAAACACAAAATGCCCGGCAGTATGAACATGGGCAATGCCAATACTTTTAACCAACCAATGAAGTTGACGCCAAGCTGCCCTTGTTTTAAATTTTTTGCACCTAAAACACTTTGCACCATACTCTGATCGGTACAAAAAAATGCAACAGCCGATACGGGATAACCCAGCAACAAAGCATGCCAGGGATAGCCGGGATCGGATGCCGGATGAATCAGGTTCCAGAAGTGAGGGGGTGTTTTATCAAGCAATGCAGTAATACCCCCCAGTTTTTGAAAACCAATAAAGGTCAGAGCGAATGAAACAACTATCAACAGGATCATCTGGAATACATTCACTTTGGCAATGGCTTTTAATCCCCCCATGTATGTAAACAAACCGGCGAAGGCAACCAACACTATTGTTGATTGCCACATGGGAATACCCAATATTTGTCGCACTAAAATTCCACCGCTGAACAAACCAAGACTTAACCAGCTGATAAGAATTTTCACCAATGCATAGCCTGCTAAAATATCCTGTGTACTTTTACCATAACGTTTACCCATGAACTCGGGCATGGTGCTTACGTTACTGGCAATATAACGTGGCGCAAACACCATTGCGAGTAACAATAAAAACACAAACGCATACCATTCAAAATTGCCGCCTACAATACCTGCAGAAAAACCGATACTGGCAAAGGCCAGCAATGAAGAGGGCCCTACATTGGTTCCCCACATATTGAAACCGATATTGTACCAGTTGAGGGATTTGCCGGCAAGGAACAATGTTTCCTCTTTTTTCTTGCTGCCAAAACTGGCCCTGTAGCCAATAAAGAGCAGGAGAAGCAGGTACACCACCACAATGATGAAATCGACCGGTTGTAATTTGCTGTAGATATCGTTCATTAAGAGGTGCTGTTAGTTTATCAGATCGTTTAAACCGAATTCATGCAGGATATCAGCTGTTTTCACTGGCTTGCCGGTTTTCAGACTACGGTCCATGGCCTGTAACAAAGCAACGGTACCAATGCCCTCTTTCATATCGGGGTAGGCTGTGAATCCCTGTTCAATGGAGTCCACGAAATACTCCAGGTAATTCTGGTATTCACCCGCATGATGACTTTGCCCTTCAAACCGGAAATAATATTTCAATGTACTATCGCCCCAATGGATGATCTTCTCTTCCCCGGACTTATCAGTAATAGCATAACGCAGTTCATGGTAATCGGCCTGGCTGGCACCGAGTGTGCCCCTCAATACACAGCTCATACCACTATCGCGTTTCACAGGCTGGGTAGGACCGGTATAGCTGCCACTCACCCGGGCTATGCGTCCGTCAGTAGTACGGAAGATGAAATGCATGGTGTCTTCATTTTTCAATCCGGCTGTCTTCCCGTTACTGCTGATCATGCCATAGCCCATTACTTCTTCAATATCGGGTAAATACCAGCGGATAAAATCAACGGGATGACTGAGTCCGCCATAGAGCCATTTGAACGATTCTTCCAGTGCCCATTTCTTTTCGAGGAACCAGCGGTGATCGGCATTGTAATGACTCTCGACCGTGATCAGTTCCCCGATTTGTCCTTCGGTATAATCTTTACGCTGACGACGATAGGGCTCGAAGAAACGGGAACTTTGTCCGACAAATACCCGCTTGCCTGTCTTTGCCTGCAGCTCCAGGAGTTCCTTAGCCCGTCCAAGATCATCAATAAAGGGTTTGGTACAGACCACATGTTTGCCATGTTCCAAAGCAAGTTTAATATGATCCGCATGCAAATGATCCGGTGTATAGATAGCGATGATATCAATGGCCGGGTCATTGAGCATGTCTTCATACTTTGTGGTGTAGGTATGAAAGCCGAATTCCTCCGCCCGATGTTTGCATACGGCTTCATCGCGATCGCAGATGGTTTTCAGGTTGAGCTTTTTGCTTTGCAGCGCAGCAGAAATCGTGCTTCTGCCTTCACCCAATCCTAATATTCCAATATTCAACATGGTGTTTTGTTTATAATTGTTAAACCCCCTTCAGCCACTCCCCACTTTCCACTCCCCACTTTCCACTCTCCACTTTCCACTCTCCACTTTCCACTCCCTATTCTCTATTTACTATTCTCTATTTTCTCTAAAAACACCCACTTCACCCCTTCCCCTGCTCCATATAACCCCTCCTGGTATTTGCCCATGAGTTTATTCCATTCATTCACCCGTGGATTGTTCTCCGTTGTTTTTGGATTCAGTTTATCAAGACTTTCTCCTTTGGGAATACTGATCACGAGTACCAGCTGACGGCCATTGCGGAAGATGAGTAATTGCTGAAAATCCGCATTGCAAAATCCGCGGGAGAGTTCCGGCCATTTTTCAAACTGGGTGGCATGATAATCGAGATATTCCTGTTGCATTTTCGGATCAGCTACAAGATTAGTTGAGAGCAGGATATGATCCCATTCTTTCGCTACGCTTTTATCGGTACAATGTTTTTCCTTACTGTATTGGTAAAACAGATCGTGATACGCTTTCACTTCTGTTTCCGGAAAGTTATTTTGTATCCGGCCCTGCATTACACCGAGGTCCTGCAACTTGCCGAAGTAAACAATATGATTCTTCCATTGATAAAGAGCGGTACTGTCCATTTGATTGGCAGCCAGTAATAGCTTCAGTTTATTGAGATCTGGTTGCACACCTTCTCTGGTGATCAGTTCAAGCACTTCCGAATGCTCTTCGTTAACCGACAAGGATGGATCGGCGGAGACTGACTCTTTCAGTAAAGACCGGTAATTTGACGTAATACCTGCATTGCTTTTTACTGAATCATTAACAGCCGGCCCGTTATTTGTCCAGGTGTTATCAGGACCGGCGGCATTCTGAAGATATTTTGCTGAAGGCGTAAAATTATTACTCACAGTAAAGCCGGATGAACCTTCATCGGTATAGATATAAAACCAATGTGAGGGCAGATGTGCATAGGGTGCTCTATAAATACTGTCAATATAATTTTCGCTGATCCGTGAACCCGGCTGGGCACTCAGGGTGTAGATGCCGCTGCAATCGTAGTTGTGTTTGCCGTAATGATGAATGCGATTGCGGTAGATCAGGTTATTCTTCATGATATTGGGAGCAGGCGACCATCCCCAGCCCATGGTTATACCGGAATAAGAAACATTATTCACTTCGTTATTGGTTACCAGCGAATGTTGGGTATAACCGAGGCCAATGCCCACACAACTCCAGTCTTCATTGGTTACATCCGTTACCAGGTTATCTGTGATAGTCAGATTGCTGCAATGATCGCGTGTATCTGATGGGTTAAAGGGCAGATGTATTTCATGTCCTGGATCGGAGTAAACGCCTGCCAGTATTCCATTGCCCCCGATGTCTTTTAACAGGTTACCCCTGATCAGGCATTCTCTGATCCCCCTATGAAAATCAATTCCGGTGGAAGCGAGGTGTTCAAAATAGCATTCATCCACCGATACCCCCGTTGCGTAAGCTACCGATAAAGCGGCAGCGGGTCTGCCTACCCATGCCTGGTTATCCAGACCGGGTTTTTCTTTTGTTCCTGGTGGGTTCAGGCGATAGGCATCGGTCATAAAGAGTCCGTTCTGGTGCGGCACATGTCCCTGTTGAGATGGACGCAACCAGCCGGTATGCTGAAAACGAAGTCCCTTAATAAATACATTCCGCACCGGATGCTCCGCAGTACCTTGTATCTGCAGCAGGTTTTCCAAAACTGGTGCAATTACTTCTGCTGTGGCCAGTTGTTCATTCTTTCTTGGCCAGTAATATAGTTTTTGTGCTTGTTTATCCAACCACCATTCGCCCGGTTCATCCAGAAAAGGCAATGCATTGGTTAAATAAAAAGCAGAGTTGCCGGTTTCTCTGGAAATCCATGGTGCCGGCCATGGGTGTTCACTTTGAATACGGCTCTCGGGCTGTTCGAAAAAAAGTTGTGTGCTGTCGCCTTGCACATTCATTTTTTTTATCCGCAAAATGGCAATCGCCCACCACTGATGGATAAAAAATTCAGCGCCTTTTATTGATGAAAAGCCCGGGATCTTTGGGGTAGGAATCCAGCAGGTCTGTTCTTTTTTATTCCAGCTGATGATGCGGTTCATCGTTTCACCATTGGCGTCTTTGGCCCTGACCCCTTTTATATTATTGATCCAGAGTTGCCGGAAGTCCAGGGTTTGGGTCGAAACGGATTTCAGATCTGCCACCCAAACATTGTTTCTGGCTTTGGGTGACAAACCCGGAATAGCAGTTAACAGTTTTTTCCAGCCGGTAATCTGAATACCCCCACTCAAAACAGGTTCTTCTCCTGGTGCAGCCATGATGATCGTTGCATGACCGGCAGCACCTGAGTCTTCAGTCCGTATGAATACGGGTTCTTTGAGATGATAGATTCCACCTATTAAAATAATCCGGATTGTTGCTGTGGAGAAATCAGTAAGCCGACGCATTTCGCGGGCTTTGCGTAAAGCCATATTTAATGAAGCCAGTGGTTTATCTTTCGAGCCATCATTATTATCGGCCCCGGTTGGAGAAACATAGATATCTGCCGTATTACCCATAAGGGCAAACAGTAAAAAATAACCCAGTAGGGACTGGCGCAATCGTTTCATGTTAAGACCGGCTCGTTATTGAATTAGCGGACTGAAAAACAGCCAATTATACGAATAAATGTACTTGAGTATCCTTTCCTGAAAAATGGGTGGTTTTGCTGAAAAGATGGAGGATTTTACTGCCAGTCCCTTTATTGCCCCTGAAACACCTTCTTCAGATACGCTGTATTCGCCCCATAATTATACTTTGTATCCGACGGCTTCTTCGCATCGCGGCTTCTTTCGATCACCAGCCAGCCTGACCAGCCCATTTCATCCAATGCTTTTTTTACTTTATACATATCGATCTGGGGTTCATTCTCCAGCCATACACTGTCTTTGTTGGTGGCATGGATCATACTGATGCGGTCTTTGCCGAGAATCTTTAATTCTGTGATCAGGTCTCTTCCTTCTTTAAGCGGATTGGAAAAATTGAAATAGATCTTTATCGCCGGTGAACCGATCTCTTTTAATAACTGTACTTCTTCCTTCGCACTGAGTGCAGTTTCAATACCGATGATCACACCGGCCTGCTCCGCCATTTTACCAGCTACTTTTAACCGTGCCACTACGGAATCCCGTACTGACGGATTCTTTTTCAGGTCGCACTGCACACCAAGTGGTAAAAAAGCATGTTTCACATTCATCAGCTGCATGGTCTTAATACAGTCTTCAATACTCTTGATATATTCTGTTCTCCCACAAAATGATTGTGCATAGTAGCCGGTCATGGCCAGGGAGAATATCTCTACTTGATTCTCCTTTGCTGTATTCAGGAATTGCCGACGTATACTATCCGTCAGCAATTGGTTTTCGAATGTTGGCCGGTTGCCCAAACCGCCCATATCCACTTCCACGCCATCGGCCTTCAACTGGGCAGTCAATGTCACTGCTCCCAGTTTCTGACGCTTAAGCAACATCAGATCGATCAGGCCGATCTTATACCGCTGATTGGTTCTGGCTTTTTCAATCTCTGCAGCAAATACTTTTTCCAGTTGTTCAAATCCTTTGATCGCATGGGCAGGCAGTTTTTCTCCTTTATCACCAAACACAAACATGGCCTGCTCGGGTTCGATCGTGATCGCTGATTCATTGATCGCGCCGGTGCTATCCTGTATGGCTTTCAGATTCAGCCCGAGGTATTTCGCCATAAACTGATACACCGGCGTCCGTTTGCTGATGCCAAAATCATGTTTGTCCTGCGGCAAATGCACATTGCTTACCAGCTCCTTCTTGCCATACCAGTCATACATTTTTTGCAGATAAGGAAAATCATGCTCGGGCATACGGTCCGTCCAGTCGCCGCCATCACTGATTACCAGCTGCGGACGAGGCGCCGCCATCGCCGCAATCTCTACATTATTGGTGCGACCCATACAACCATGAATATCCATGCCGCTTTCACAGGGGCAACCGCCATAGAAGTAAGAAGACAGGGAAACAACAGGAGCCGACACTTTAATGCGGTTATCTAATGCAGTCATTAGTACAGTATGACTGCCACCTCCCGAACCACCGGTAATGGCTACCCTGTTTGCATCAGCTTCTTTCAGTGATAACAAATAATCAAGTATACGGATGCCACCCAGTGCCTGCATCGTCATGGCCAGGCTGCGCCGGTGATCTTCGGCTTTAAATTGTAATAAAGATTCCCCCCAGGCAAAGAGATCATAGCTGAAAGCCATGGCGCCCATTCTGGCCATCGCGGCACAACGGTACTGACAATCGGCCCGGTAACGTTGCTTTTCCCAATGACCATCGGGATTCAATATCACCGGTATTTTCCCTTTAAACTTGAGTGGTTTATATAAAGATCCGTTGATCCATAAGCCGGGCATGATCTCAATCGCCACATTCTCCACCGTGTAGCCATCATACACTCTCTTTGGTGTTACGAGGGGTTTACTCCCCGGACTCATTGGCAAGTGATCCAGCTGCAGGGCTTCCAGCATACAGGTCCGCAGTCCCTGCTTCCTGGTTTCCCATTCAGCCACTGTTTTATACTGTGCCGCGATACGGTCCAGTTCGGCCCAGCCTTCTTCCACAGTCCAGCGATAATACTCATACACACTGAGTTTATATTGCTTGTCCTTTTCTTTTTTTACTTTCAGTTCAAATGGCTTCAGGATATTATCCAGTGTCTGTTCCACATCGGGACGGTATTTCCATTCAGCATAATTCACCATCTTCTTCGCCACCATGCTATCCGCAAACTTAATGGTGATGCCGTATTTCTTTTGCACATCATTGAGTACTTCCTTTAAAGGACGGGCGTAGAGGTTATCCGAGTTGGTCTGGGCAAGAAGGCAAAAGTCAAAAGTAAAAAGTAAAAATATCACTCCGATTGTTGTAATGACTTTTCGCATAACACGCTTTTTTACTTTTTAATTTTGACTTTTTACTTATTTATACCTGTTTTTCCTCCAGCTACTATACAACAAATTCGGCTCCAACTCCGGCTTGGGATAAAACAAACTCGCTACATACCCTACCACGATCACTACCAAATGACTATATACGCCCAGCATCAGTTTATGATGCGTGAAGTTAAAGTTACCGAGATCCAACAGGAGTTTCGGTTCCTTTAATCCGACCGGTGTGCTGGTCAGGAAAGCCCAGGCCGTGAAAAGTATACAAGTGAAGATCCCGATATTCACGCCCTGGCGGTTGGCCCGCGCACTGAATAATCCCAACAGAAAAATACCCACAATGCCGCCGGAAAAAATGGCATAGATCGTAAAGATCACACCTAATACACCTTCATTACCAGTGACCAGGTAGAGTGCACCGATACCAATGGAGATCAGACCGGATACCACCACATAGGTCTTGCTCATCCGCAGGTATTGCTGATCTGTTTTGTAAGGACGTAATTTTTTATAATAATCCTGGATACCTACTGCGGCGAGTGAATTCAGATCGGCACTGAGACTGCAAATGGCCGCAGAGATCAGGGCTGCTACAATAAAACCGATCACCCCGGTGGGTAACTGCGTCATTATAAAATATGGAAAGACCGCAGCAGCATTGGTGCCTTCGGGCAAACTGTTCTGCTTATAGAATACAAACAACGCTGTACCGATCAGCATGAAGATCGTCCAGATGGGAACGGTGAGTGAAATACCCAACAGGGAAGCTTTCTCCGCAGCCTTATCAGTCTTGGCTGTAAGATAACGTTGCACCACGGTCTGATCTGTCCCATATTTCTGGATTGCATAAAATGCTCCGTTGATGATCATCACGATCAGAGTCAACCGCGTAAAGTCAATATCATAGGGGCCAAAACCGGTTCGGTTGTTCTCCGTGGCGATCTTAATGGCTTCCGGCACACCGCCTTTGATACTGAATAATAAAACCCCGAGACAAATGATACCACTGGCGAACAACATGAAACCCTGGAATACATCGAGCCAGATCACGGCCTGCATACCACCTTTCAGATTGACAAGTACCAGCACCAATCCTACCACCGCTAATATAATGTAAGGACTGATATTGGTCATTTCATGAATAGCCACCGCGATCAGGAATAAGACCGTACCCATTCCCGCAAATTGGCGGATGATGAAAGATGACGAACTATAATACCGGGCGAAGCCACCAAAACGCTTTTCAAAATATTCATAGGTGCTCAATCCGATTACTTTCCGGAACAAGGGTACGATAAACCAGATCGTTCCCAATAGCACGACCGGCACCATTAACCCTTGTACCAGTAATATCCAGTTGCTCGTATAACCTTGTGCGGGATATCCGAGAAAAGTAACGCTGCTGATCAGGGTGGATAATAAAGAGAGTCCTAATGCCCAGGCGGGGAAATTGCCTTTGGAAAGAAAATAGTTCTCAGTCGTATTTTGCTTTTTTGCAAACCGGAATCCCAGCCAGAGGGTAATGCCCAGTACGACAAGGATAATAAAGTAGTCAATGAATTTTAAATGGTCCATAGTGATCGTTAAGCAGTTGTTCAGCTGAAGAGTTGTCTGATCTGTTCCGGCAAGGCATAGCTGCCCGGTTTCACCGTGATATATAAATTGCCGTACTTCATCCGGACCACGCCTCTCTGCCATTCATTCACGGGTTCCAGTTCGCTTATCTTCAATTCATCCAGTATCGCCGTTGCCGTGGATCCGCCTTCTATAAATAATTCGTGGATGATACTGCGTCGCAATATCCATTGGGTAACTTTCGCCATACTCAGTCGCAGCTGCTGCGCTGTTACTCCCTCCGGCAATGTAAGTCCATCGATGGCAAGAATCATTTTTGAATGGGTCTGTAATCTGTACTTACAACTATCCACCAGTTCCTGGTCCAGTCGCTCCGGATACAGAATGCTGTTATAACTGAGATACTCCACCAGTCCGTCCGGATCGGCCTGCTTTACAAAACGAACTGATTGTTCGTAGGCTGTACCGCAGACATATAAAATTGGCAATGACAATTGCGGATCGGGTTTGTCGGCCGACTGAAACTGTTTCAATAATATGGCCGTGAAAAAATCGCCTGCCCCGGCTGCCAGTGTTGTAGTATCCAATACGCCAGCCCATTGTTCCACCTGCTCCGTATCTTCCGCTTCCGCTACAAAAAATCCAGGGCCTGATAAAGAGGCAACGTTGCCAAGCACCTCAATTTCCGGATCATTCAAAATTTCTTTTACCGAAGAACTGCTGACCGGAAATTCCGGATCATTCGCAAAATCCGTATCGGCAATCGGGGTTCCGTTAACAAAATAATTTCCGTCTTTAATAACTCTGCCCAGGGAAGGATTGGCGGGCAGATAGAGAATTCGTTTTAACCCTTGTAATATCTGCTGCAGCTTCAATTCTTCTGTCACATACCCCCGCATCACGGAATCCGTTTTTTTATATATCAGAGAGGGGTGTAATGCGATCAGCTGTTCCAGCAACCGTTTAGTTTCGGCTAACGCATCTGCCCGGTTCATCGAACGGCTGTCGGAAGAAACGATGAGTACATCGGCGCCCGTATCTTTTACTTCACGGGTAAACAGACTTACTTTCAGTCCGTAACGCAGACTGATGCCGGCCAGTTCGGCCGCCCCTGTAAAATCATCGGCTAATACGGCTATCATTTTTTATGCTTGGCTAACTGAACAGCGCTTTCAATGGCTAATACCATCGCGTCCGGACTGGCAATTCCTTTACCGGCTATTTCAAAAGCAGTGCCATGATCCACGGATGTACGGATGATAGGTAACCCCAGTGTTATATTAACGCCTTTTACACTATCCATCTGCTGCTTCTCCGCATTCCATTTGAAACCCGCCAGTTTGAAGGGTATATGGCCCTGATCGTGGTACATGGCTACCACTCCGCCATACGCACCCATGGCCGCTTTGGCGAACATGGTGTCAGGCGGCACTGGCCCCTCCACATCATAACCCGTCTTTCTGGCTTCTTCCACCGCCGGCAATATCTCTTCTATATCTTCCGTACCGAATAAACCGTTATCCCCGGAATGCGGATTCAACCCGGCCACGCCGATCTTCAGATTTGATTTACCCAACCGTTTCAATCCATCCACGATCAGTTCAATCACCTGTATGATTCTCTCTTTCTTTACAAGATCACAGGCCTGGCGGAGCGACACATGGGTACTAACATGTATCACATTGATATTATCTTCCACCAGCAGCATTGCATATTTTTTGGTGCCGGTATAATGAGCATAGATCTCGGTATGTCCTGCAAAATGATGCCCGGCTTCATTGATCGACTTTTTATTGATCGGACCCGTTACGGTTCCATCCACTTCACCAGCCAATGCCAGTTCAATCGCTTTCTTCACTGCCTGGAAAGAAGCTTCTCCACAACGTGCATCAATTTTTCCGAACTCCAGTTTACTGATATCGGTAATCTTCAGGTCAACTACATCAATAGTGCCAATTTCAAATTTCGCCTCACTAACATCATTCAAGGCATTGATCTTCGCGGGCAGTTTCAACACATCTGTTATTTGCTGAAAAACGGCTGCATCGCCCACCAGCATGGGGCGGCAGATCGCATGAATATTCTCCTGCAACAGCGCTTTCACAGCTATTTCGGGACCAATACTGGCCGGATCACCCATCGTAATTGCTAAAACAGGTAGAGTACTCATTTCGCTGTTCTTTTTATTTCTTCGTATGTTGTAATCAGTTTTTTTCTTTCTTCATCAGGCATTGCCTGCAAAGGGGGCATTACAGTATCCCCGCAAATCCGGTTATACTGCATCAACGCTTTTAACGCCCACAGGCTTTCCCCCAGTGTCTTTCCGGCCTGGTACAGGTTGCCATACGCATCACTGAGTTGCTGCATATGGCTGGCTTTTTCAAAGTCCCCTGCTTCTATCGCATTCAGCATATCCGCATAAATCCATTGTACCAGGTTGCCGGTACTGGGTATCAGTCCGTCGCTCCCGCCTGCCAGGGCTTCAGCGGATTTAGCAGCCCATCCCAGGAAATGTCCAAAATCTTCCCTGTCTTTCCACAGCGCGAGCGATTGAGCAAGCCGTTCTTCACTTCTCTCCGAATCTTTTGTAGCAATAATATTCGGATGATAACTGAGTTTATCAATCAGCTCCAATGGTACAGACATATGTGTAGTGGCCGGAATATTATAAATGATCAGGGGCAGGGGCACCGCATCCGCCAGCAACAGGAAATACTTTTGCATCTGCTCAGTGGTGAGTGTATAATATGAAGGAACGGTCACGGCCAGTGCATCCACCCCATGATCCGCACAGTAATACGCAAACTCCACGGATTCTTTCAGGACGTTGGAAGAGATGCCGGCATATAAAACGGTTCCCGGTTTTTTTAACGCCCCCGCTGCTTTTACATAGGCCCCTTTAACTGATGCGGGTAGCGAAGCTGCTTCACCGGTTGTACCCAGTATAAAAGGCGAAACAGCATGCTGATAAAACAACGCGAATAAACGTGCCACTGCCTCTTCATCCAGATGTAAACTGCCGGTCAGCGGCGTAACAGCCGGTACGATGACGCCTGAAAATTTTTTATTCTTCCTCATTAATAAGCCGATTTAAAGATGGCTATCGCATCCTGTTCTGTTATTTCCCTTGGATTATTTTTCAGTAATCGCTGAATCTTCATTGCCTCCGCCGCCATTTGCGGAATGGTTTCTTCTTTTACGCCCACTTCGCGCAGTTTACGGGGTATACCACAGGCTTCATTCAGTTCACGGATCTTTTCCACACCCGCCCTTGCTGTAGCCAGCGCATCCGCACTTCTTTTACAACCCAGGGCCTCCGCCACATCTGCGTAGCGATGAGGCACCGCCATCATATTATACTCCATTACCCAGGGCAACAGTACCGCATTGGACAATCCATGTGCCAGGTGATACATACTGCCCAGCGGATAGGACAACGCATGCACCCCCGCCGTATTTACAGGACCCAGGCAGAAACCGCCATACAAACTGCCCAGGGCCACTTTTTCACGGGCATGTATATCCGCTCCTTTTTTCACCGCTTTCTCAATATTGGCCGCGATCAGCCGCATGCCTTCAAATGCAAAAAGATCGATAAAGGGTTTGGAAAATTTATTGGTATACGCTTCCAGGCAATGTGTCAACGCATCCATGCCCGTAGCAGCGGTAATATCCGGGGGCACCGTTATGGTCAGCATCGGATCCACATAAACGATATCCGGCACCAGGAAGGGACTGATGATTCCTTTTTTCTGGTTATCGGCATCATCGACTAATATGGCATTGGGAGAAACCTCACTGCCGGTACCGGATGTAGCGGGCACACAGATCAGTTTTTTCTTCCTGCCTTTTAATAAACCAATACCCACATAATCCCGGAGCACCTGTTCATTTTCCAGCTGAGCGGCCACCAGCTTGGCTACGTCCAAAACACTTCCGCCGCCAATACCGATCACTATATCCGGATTGAAGGGCTTTACCTTCTCCATCAGTTTTTCAAAATCGCTGAAGGAGGGTTCGGCTACGATGGATGTATCGGTCAGTACCTCGATCCCTGCATTTCTCAACTCAGCAAGAAACGGAGCAATCATTAGTTGCAGGGGTTCAATTGTAGGAATGAATACCTTTTTTGGTTGCAAGCTCAGCACATCAGCCGCCAGCAATGACATTTTCCCGTTGCCAAAAACGAGTTTACCGGGAAAGAAAATATTGAATGATAAATCCATTTATTAATTGTTACCTATGAAATATTTCGCCTCGATAGGGCTTAACCCAATCCTGACTTGCGAAACAACTCTTCAATCTATAAAGTATGTTCGCCCTGACATCTGACAACCGACATCTGACAACTAAATCGCAGCATCCAGCGGATACTTTGGCATCATCAGCTGTTCTACATCCACCGGCTTAATAGCCAGTCGTTCACACCACATGTGGAAGCTCTCGTGAATTTCATCCAGTGTTTTTTTCTGATCGGGCGTTAACTCCAATGCCGTAGCACGGCTGATTGTACGCACCGGCAGGCCCCGCTTCCGTAAAAAATATTTCGCACTCATCGGGTAGGCCACATGGATCAGCGGATCCACGCGACTGATCTCCGACTGCATCCATTTCACCTCTTCCAGTTTATCAGGGTTATTGGCATTGTTTACCATCCATACCAGTATCTCCGGATAAAAATTACCACTGATGCTGGACATACCTCTTGCCCCCATCTGCAGACTATACATAGCATTGGGCGAATGGGCATCATAAAACTCCAGGCTGTTATTCTCTTGTTTCAAAATATCCAGTTTGGCTTTAACTTTTTCCAGGTCAATAGATGTGTCTTTATGATAAATCATCCTGTTGGCGGAAAGCAGTTTCCGGAATACATCAGGTCCAATGATCCGCTTATAGGGAGCCGGGCATTCATACATACCCAGGGGAATATTGCCCGTGAGTTTAAACATCCGGTCAAAATTCTTCAGTAAAACATCATCACTGTCTTCCACGTTGGCAAAATGGCCGGTGATCATGATGGCCGCATCTATACCGGTATCATAGATCTTTTTGGTGAACTCGGCTTTATCATCAATGGTGAGACCGAAGGAAGCAGTCGCTACCACCGGTACCCGGCCATTTACATATCGTACCACATGCTGAGTCAGTTCAAGCCGCTCATCCTCCGTGATACTGTACATTTCACTGCTGAGACAGTTGGCAAAAAAACCTTTTACCCCGGCGGCAAGGTAAAAATCAATCAGCCTGCTTACGGCATCCAGGTCCACTTTCGCCTTCAGGTTGAAGGGCGTGATCATCACCGGGACAAACTTGGTTCCTGTAGTCATGTTTATTTTTTTAAGCTACTGTATTTATTAATGTGCCTATACCATCGATCTGTATTGTTACCCGGTCACCTGACTGTAATGTGAAATCATTCTCCGGTACCACACAGGTGCCGGTCATCAGATAACAACCCAGGGGATGACTATATTCCCTGAATAAATAATTCACGAGTTCAGTATGGGATCGCTTCATTCGATTAATGGTTGTTTTCCCGGTAAACAAGTCCTTCTCCTCCCGTTCAATCTGCATGGCAATTGATGTACTCCCTGGAACAGGTTCCCGGGGAACCAGTACACAGGGGCCAATGGCCGCGCTGCCATCATATACTTTTGCCTGCGGCAGATAGAGCGGATTTTCGCCCTCAATATCCCGACTACTCATATCATTTCCAATAGCATATCCGACTATTTTACTGGAAGATGTTACCACCAGTGTCAGTTCAGGCTCGGGTACATTCCAGGTGCTGTCTTTCCTTATCCGCACATAGCCTCCGGGACCGATCACACGCGACCCCACCCCTTTGAAAAAAAGTTCGGGCCGGGCGGCATCATATACTTTATCATAAAAAACGGAGGCGCCGCTTTCCTTGCTCTCTTCCATACGTGCTGCTTTGCTGCGCAGATAAGTAACACCGGCGGCCCAGACCTCCTGGTTACCCACCGGTGCCAGTATTTGTTGCTGTCCCAGCCAGTCAAATCCGCCAATTGAGGATTGTCCTGTTGTTTCCTCCAGCAACAAAGCATGTAGCTCATCCCGGTTGATAAACAGATCCCAGTTGGTCTCCTTCGCTTCATAACACTGTCCCTCCCGGACAATGATGATTCCATTAGTGGTTTTATATACCTGCATTGTACAAAACTATTAATGAATAACGGCCGGCCTGTCCTGCCCGTACCCGCTATCGGTTTGCTCGTTTCAATTTTGTCAACAAAAGACCTGCCAGGAAAATACCCATTGTTCCCACAACGATGATCATATTCTTGTGCAATCCATTTTTCAAAAAGGCATATTCTTCGGTCAGCCGTGGAGAAAAAGTCATCCATAGAATCAGGACAATCCCGATCACGGTGGCAATCACCGCCTCCGCATTTTTTGTTTTACGGCTGATCAGCCCCAGCAGGAACAAACCCAGCATACCTCCCGCGAAGATTCCGCTCAACTCCCACCAGATATCCAGCAAACTCTTTGCCCCGATCATGGCCAGTCCGGTTACCAGTCCGATCACCCCGAATACAATCGTGGATACATGAAGCAGATACAATTTTTTCTTATCAGTTATGTCTGGTTTTACGTATTTCTGATAAATATCCACGGTAAAAACTGTTGCCGATGCATTCATATTCGAACTGATGGTGCTCATGGCTGCGGATAATAAAGCCGACACGATCAGTCCGACCAATCCGGTTGGAATATTATTCACCATAAAGTAGGGCAACACTTTATCGCCATAATCAGCGGGCTGTAAAGTTGCCGCGAGTTGTTGTACAGCCGGTGCCGTCGTGGCCGCATGCAATCGCTCGGCAGCCACCTGCAGTTTAACCGGATCAATGAGTGCGGGTTGTGACTGGTAAAATACATAAAGTGCTGTGCCGATCACAAAGAACAGAAACGAAGCAGGTACATAGATCCAGACACAGAGCCAGACAGAACGGGCCGCTTGCTTTTCGTTACGGGCAGTATGATAACGTTGAATATAATTCTGGTCCATCCCGAAATTATTCAGGTTGATAAAGAACCCATACAATAAGACTACCCAGAATGTGGATTGGGTAAAATCACCGGATAAAGAGCCGAGGCTCATTTTATGATCCGTTTTTGCGATCTCCATGATCGTATCAATGCCCCCCGGTAATTGATTTATTACCAAAAATAAAATCAGCAGGGCGCCCAGTGTCTTGATGATCCCCTGTGCCACTTCAGTCCAGATCACGGCTTCCATGCCTCCCAGCACAGTATATAATATGATACAGACACCCATTACAATCATGATGGACTGCATACTGAAACCAGTAAGAGCCTGCAGGCTCAGGGCAATACCAAAAAAGATAGAACCCATCCGGGCAAACTGTGTCAGAAGAAAACAGACTACAGCATAGGTTCTTGCCCATGGACCAAAGCGTTTCTCCAGGTGAGTATAGGCGGATATCTCACCGGTACTTCTGTAAAAAGGAACAAAATATTTTGAAGCAACCCAGGCAGCAAGGGGCATGGAGAGACTGAAGACAAAAGCATTCCAGTTACCACCGAAAGCCTTGCCGGGTACACCGAGAAATGTATTGCTGCTTAAGAATGTGGCGTATATGGAAAGACCGATTGCCCAGCCGGGAATACGGCCGGAAGCTTTGGTGAACTGTTCACTGTTCTTATTTCTGCGCGAGAAATAAAAACCGATGCCGATCATAGCCAGCATGTACAGCGCGATCACCGCAAGATCAATAAATGGCAGATTCTGCATCGTTAGTTACTGTGTTAGTTGTCATGGTGAGCTTGCCGAACCATGAACCAGCCGTTTCAAATGTTTAATCATCCGACGGCTTACTCACTTTATACAAGCCACCGGGCCACTCTTCGTTTACTATTTCCTTTCCTTCCAGTTTCGACGGATCCACCACCACATGTTTTACTTTTTCTCTCCGCCAGGTATATACAATATGTACCAGTCCGTCGCTGGTCTGTATCACGGAAGGATAAGAATACTGACTGATGGGTGAATCTTCCAGCACCAATACGGCATTCCAGGTTTTACCATCCGAACTGATCGCTACATTGAGCGGTGTACGGGCACCTTTGCCACGGGGCAGGCTGATATCAGGTTTTACATGATTGTATACGATCAACTGACGACCATCCTTTAACATCACCGCATCGGTACCAGAATTATTATTCGGTAAAGCAGCGGCCTGCATGGCTGACCAGGTTTTACCGCCATCCGTACTCCACACTTCATTCACGGTGCGGTTCTGACTGCGACCAAGTAATTGCATCCGTCCGTCCTTATATTGTAATAAGGAAGGTTGAATACCGGTTATGACTTTCGGATCATTAAGTGATTCTGAACGGGTCCAGGTGCGTCCCCAGTCCTTCGTGTATTCGAGATGGAATTTCCAGCCGGTTTTTTCGGTGCTTGAAGGACAGATCAAAACGCCATTCACCAGTACTGGTTTGTTCTTGATCGGACCGAGATAACCTTCGGGTAATGCTTCCCTCCCGCTCCAGGTTTTTCCATTGTCTTTGCTTCGTTTCATCCAACCGGTCCAGCCCGCTACATTGGGGCCGATCTTATAAAAAAGGAGCAGTTCATTTTCGGGTGTATAAAACAAGACCGGATTGTAACAGGGATAACGAAGGGTATCATTCATTACGCCATCAGCCACCATTACGGGTTCAGTCCATTTGTTATTCTTAAAATGACTGGTCCAGATACATACATCTTTGTTCCCTTCTTTGGTGCCCCCGAACCAGGCGGCGATCAGTCCATCTGATGTTTCTGCAATCGTGGAAGCATGACTTTCCGGAAAGGAAGCCCGTTCAAAAATAAACTCATCTTTCACGATGCCTTTCTTCCATGGTTTGTTTCGAATGAATTTGTAGTTTCCGGAAGGTACTTCCAATACCAACACTCCGTCTTCTGCCTTCACCAGTTTAATATCAGGATTTTGTGTAACCGGTTTACCTCCTTCAGTAATCTCATTCATACTACTTGCAGGAATATGCACCTGCGCAGCAGTATTGGCCGGAATACTGATCGTCCACTCAAATGTGGAAATGCTGTTTTTCCAATAGCTGCCGATCACGCCATACTGACTTTTATATGCTGCTTTTACATAGTCCAGTCCGGCAGGGATCGTGGGTTTCATGATGACCTTTTTGAATGCCACATCCTTCTTATCGGTTCTGATACCTGCCAGGTTCTCATAGTACCAGGTGATCAGGTCGCCCAGCAGCATCACATGGTTCTGGCTGTTCATTCCGGGATCGGCTGTATTGCCGTTCCACAATTCCCAGATCGTAGTGGCCCCGTTCTCCGCCATATAGCCATAACTGGGATAAGTTTTATTGGAAGCGAGTATATAGGCCAGGTCGGCATAGCCATATTCCGTAAGCCCGCGCATCAGCCAGGAAGAGCCGATCACACCCGTGCTCACATGATCATGACTTTCGACATGGATCTTATACCGGATCTTCTCGAAAACGGTTGACTTTAATGAATCCGGACAGATACCAAAATATAATGGTAGCAGGTTCGACGTGATGGTATTATTGCCGTATTGCTTTTTCTGCGGATCGTAGAATTTTGCCTGGAAGGCGGAACGGATACTGTCACTCAGTTCACCATAGTACTTACTATCTGCATTGTTTCCTGTAAGGCCCGCGAAACGCTGCATATACGATAACAATTTATAATAATACGCGGTGGCGATCAGCTGTCCGTCTGTCAGTCGTGCCGGATCTTTTGCATGGATCAGTTCCAGATCCTCGGGCGGCACACACCAGTCACCGTATTTATCCCGGGTCATGATGTATCCCTTCATGAATTTCTCTTTCATGTAGAACATCCATTTCTTCATGGCCGGATAATGTTGCTGGATCGGTTGCAGGTTACCGAACTGATTGTACAGGTTATTGCTGATAAAGAAAAACGCTGCCGGCCAGGTCACATCGTCTGAATAGTAATTCCAGAAAGCAGGGGCCACATCGGGTATACTGCCGTCGGCGGTCTGACTCTCTTCAATATCCTTCATCCATTTCGCGTACAGATTGCCGTTACCAAAAATATAGCTCTCTCCCTGGGCACCAACCGTCCTGTCCCCCAGCCAGGGTTGCCGTTCATTCCGTTGCGGGCAATCTACCGGCATTCCTTTATAGTTGGTTGCGATTCCCCACCAGGCATTGCGGTACACTTTATTGATGGTTTCATTGGCTGTTTCAAAACTTCCGGTGGTCTCGATCGCGTCATAGACCAGTTTACCCACAAACTGCACCAGTTGTGGCGTACCCGGGAAGGAAGAAATTTCCACATACCTGAAACCATGATAAACAAAAGAGGGTTCCCAGCTTTCACTACCTGTTCCTTTTAAGGTATAAATGTCAGTGACTTTTGCATCCCGCAGGTTAGCCACATATAATTCGCCATTAGGTTGCAGGCTTTCGGCAAAACGCATCGTTACTTTATCACCCGTCTTCCCTTTTAAGTTTTTCAAAGCGATCCAGCCGGAAAAGTTCTGCCCCATGTCAATAATATAATTACCGCTGGCCAGCTTCTTAATTGAACGCGGGTTGATCAACTGCATCACTTTCATCGGTTCGCTCATCTGTGCGGTGATCATACCGGGAGGCGCTGCAACTAATTCCGGCTGCATCCATTGCTTATCATTAAAGCCGGGAAGCAACCATCCTTTCCATTCTTTGCGGGCATCATACTCTTCCCCGTCATACTCATTATTGGTGCGGATCGGACCATCCACATTCAGTTTCCAGCTTTCATCACTGGCAACAACCTCTTTATGGCCATCTGTGTATTCGATCTCCAGCTGCAAAAGCAATTTGGGAAATCCGAAATTGTTATGCTTATGGGTCTTGTAATTCTGCCGCATGGTAAAGAAGCGACCATTACCCAACACCGTAGCGATGCTGTTCTTACCAGCTTTTATTAACGATGTTACATCATGCGTATTATAAAAATATGACTTCCGGTAATCAGTGGGGTTCGGGGCCAGCACCTGATCACCAACTTTTTTACCATTGATAAATAACTCATACATACCAAGACCCGACAAGTAAACCATGGCACGTTTTACTGCCGGCTTGGAGGCAAACTCCTTCCGCAGGTAACGGGCACTGAGTCGTGACCATTGCGTAATACTGTCCCATGCCGACCCCTTATCATACCCGATCCATTTGGCCTTCCAGTTGTCGGCAGTCAAGCCGGTAGAAAAAAAGGCTGATTGCAAAGGGGATGCTGAACCTTTATTGGTACTGACCAGAACCTTCCAGTAATAATGAGTGGCCGGTTTTAACGCCGGACCGTTGTATAAAACATGAAGGGACTGACTGCTGTTCACCACTCCGGAATTCCACACATCCCCTTTATTCAACAGAAGATTGGCGGGTGAACTGCTCACAATCACCTGGTAAGCGGTCTGCACCACATTCCGCAGGTTACTATTGATCTGCCAGCTAAGTCTGGGTTGTTTGGCTTCAATGCCCAATGGGTTGACCAGCATCTCACATCGGAGATTGGTGACAGTCAGCTGTGCTGTTGCGGTCTGCAACAGAAGAAGAGCGAACAGCAGGTAGGTAATTCGTTTCATAATCATTCAGCGGAAAAATTGAACCAGACCGTGATATGCAAAGCACGGGAGGGTTCCTTTTCATAATCGTAATAAATATTTTTATAGCCCATGGGGCCGGTGGTCTCATTGCGTTGGTTCTTGGTACCGATAGCAGGTATGCCCTGCATAAATGAAATATCACCAGAAGGGAAATAAGGTTCATAGTTGTTCCACTGATCCGTCTTCCAGGCAGGCGTATATAAGCGGAGGAAGAGGTCCTCTGTTTCGGACACTACGGTAAACCGGTTATTAGCGGTAAAGAAATAACCTCCATAAAAACGGGAGTGATAGCCTTTGAATTCAGGATAGACCCAGGGTGACTCACCGGTCTCTGTATTATTATAAGTCTTACTCCAAAAGTCAAATTGATTTCCCCTTAACCTGTTTTTCCAGACACGATAGGGCCCATCTCCCAAATACGTTACGGAGCGGATCTCTTTCTCCGGTAAGGAGAAGTTAATGCCGGCGAAATTGGTATAGAAAGCACCGGGGAAATAGGCAACATCAAGTTTGATCCAGCCCGAAGGATAGATGGTCCACTTGAGTGTATTGTAACTTTCCTTGCGGTCAAAGGCTGATTCAATGATCACCTTATTGTCTTCGCGTTTTGTCGTGATCTTCCTGAAATTATTCGCCCCATCCTGAATGACAGGACCGTTATTGAATGGAAGTGCTCCCTTTTTATTGATAACAGAAACCAGTTGACCTGTAATCTCGTTAAATACAAGCTGAACGTCCTTCACCAAGTATATAAGTAGTGTTGTATCTACACCGACCTCCCTGATTGCTGAACTTCCTTCCTTTACAATCATCCTGGCTCCTGTGCGGGAAGGTGAACTGATCGGGAAACTGGACGTAAAGAGTTCCTGGTCGTACTGATCCGTCACGGTTACATACAACACATCATAGTCATACCAGTCGGCCGGTAATCCGAGTTGAACAAATCCTTTCGATCCGGGTTGGATATCGGGTGACTTAGCGAATCCGTGTTTTTCCGCAACCGTACTGACATCAAAGCGTTTCAGTTGCCAGGTGAAGTGGCAGGTATTGGTGTTAGTAAAATGATAGCGGTTCTCCAGCCATAGTTTTCCATCAAATTGCGGTGTCATTTCTCTCCGCTCAAAATGAACCGGGCTCCAGATCTCTTTAATGGCGTAATAACTACCTTCTTTCTCCAGGTGGGGTCCGAGAATTCCATCGGCGGCCCTGAACTTATCCGTATCCAAAGAATCATTCAGGTCGTGACGGATTACGGCATTGTCCGCAAAATCCCAGAGAAAACCTCCCGCACTCAGGGGATTGTGCCACATTTTTTCCCAGTAATCCTCCAGTCCTGCACCATGACCGCCATCAAACCAGCCATGCAGGAATTCGGTCGGCATCAGGATCTCGCGACCATAGTCATACGAACCAATTCCATAATTATACTGACGGTAGTGTTGGGTCTGAATATCACCGAATAGTTGCCAGGGGTGAATCACAGGGCGCTGCTGCGGGTCATATTGGGCAAAAAAAGAATCCAGGTCTGTATTATGTCCGCCTTCATTTCCATTGGCCCAGATGACGATAGAAGGATGGTTCCGGTCATGCTCTACCAGTTCCTTCACGAGTTTTGAGCCGGTTGGTGTATCATAATTTCCCTGCCAGCCCGTGAGTTCATCGATAACGAATAACCCGAGTGAGTCGCAAACATCCAGGAAATGACCATCGGGTGGATAGTGACTCATCCGTACGGCATTCATGTTCATGCTTTTGATCAACTGTACATCTTCCAGGCTATTGGCATAGCTCATGGTACGGCCGGTTTCGGGGCGGAAAGAATGGCGGTTAACACCTTTAAATTTCACTTTCACTCCATTTACATAGATACCGTCGCGTTTACGGACTTCCAACGTACGGAAACCAAACTTTTGTTTTGCTTCATGGACCAGCCGGCCCTTGCTGTAGATCGCGAAATCGGCGGTATATAATTCAGGGGACTCTGCCGTCCACTGTTGTACACCTTTCAGGTTCTTTCCAAAAAAATAAATTCCGTAATTGGATCCGATATCTGTTGCGATAATCGTATCCACCAGCTCCCCCCTTTTATTCCGGATGCTGATGACAGCCTTTGTATCTGCGAGTTTGTTGGTTGTAAACGTTCCGGTTAGTTCACCCGATGCTTTTGCTTTCAGGCTGATTGAATTAATATGCAGATCCGGCAGCACTTCCAGCCATACCGGTCTGAATATACCACCGAAGATCCAGAAATCACCTTTACGTTCCGCGGTATTCACCGAAGCATTTGCTGAATGTTTGGATACGGTTACTTCGAGCAGGTTATCAGTTCCGTATTTCAGCAGTTTTGAAATATCATATTTAAATGCATAAAAAGCACCCTGATGCACTTCTCCTGCCAATTTACCATTCACTTTAACTTCTGCATCCGTCATCACGCCTTCGAAAACAATATTGATCACTTTACCCTTCCACCCGGCGGGGACATTAAATGTCTTCTTATATAAACCCTTTTCTTTTCCTCTGATACTGTCTTTCGCATACCCATAATCATATTTACCAAAGCCCTGCAGTTCCCAGCAGGAAGGCACGGCGATGGTCGTCCATTTGTTGGCGTTCATACCGCTGGTGCAATAGAATTGCCAGGGAACGGTATTGTCTGAACCGGTTCCGGAGAGATAGACTTTTTCTGTTTGCTGAGCGTGGAGAGAACAGTCAAAATTCAAAAGTAAAAAGTAAAAAAAGAGTCCGAAGATTGAAATGACCTTCAACTTTCGTGCATCCTTTTTACTTTTTAATTTTTCCTTTTGACTTCCTATGAACCTTTTCATTGTATGAAAATTATAGTTTACCCATAATACTTGTTAATTCAACTGCTGATCCTGCCTTCTTCCCGTTTACCCATACACTCAATCCCTTTCCTTTCTTATACTTCAACCCGGTCTTATCCCAGACAATGGTCAGAATTTTTCCGTGGTACAAAATATTATCCAGGCAGAACCAATCCCATTTACCGGCAGGAAGCAAAGGTTGTACCTCCACGATATCATCTGCCCGGGGTCTTAAACCGACCAGTCCGGTTATGATCAGGTCATTGAATGTGGAATGATTATAATAGCGGCTGCGTTCTTCATCGCCTTTCAGCCAGAAGCCGGTTTTTTCATCAAGATATTCACCTATATACGGACGGCCACGATAGTACTGTGACTCCACATAAGTATTGAAGAGGCTGAAATAATTTGAATCCGTTACAAAATCCTGTTTGTAATTATTCAGGAGATTGGCCATAGCCGTCAAGGTCTGGGATGTTGCAAACGGCCAGACGGCTCCATCCCACTCACATTTGCAGCAACCATGCGTACGGAACTGCGGATGACTGCGATCGGCTGTGGTAATTCCAAATGGCGCACAGAATGTTTTTGCATCCATCAGACTCTGCCAGGCCAGGTTGTACTGACTGTCGGGCAGATTGAAATACCAGGGAATAAATCCTATCTCTTCTTTTACATTGGACAGTGTATCACCTTGTTCTTTTCGTACTTCAAAAAAACGGTGAGATGGATTCCAGAGCCCTGTTTGTGTGTTTTGTTTGATTGAATCCGCTTTACGGGAATAAAAGGCGGCTGCTACGGTATCACTGTTCAGTTTTAAAATGGAGGACAATGCACTTGCATTGCCAAACATGTAGCCGTTGATCGAGGGTCTCGGGTTCTTTTCTTTCCGGCCACCACTGATGGTTTCTTCCATGGCGTCGCGCACATCGTATTGCCAGTATAAGCCGTTTGCCCCTTTCTTTTCCTGTTCCCAGGCCTGGAAATCTTCTTTAAGATCAGGGAGCATGTTCAGTAAAAAAGGCTTATCCGCATTCACCAGGTAGCGGTTCCAGATGGCATCGATATTCCAGCTGCTGTAAAAGCGGAGTTTCTTCAATGGCTTACCCTCATTACCCCGGTACCAGACATGGAGATTATTATCCATGTACGTCTTATCATGCAACCAACGGGATTCGTAAATATGATGACCAAGCCCGCTTGAAATAAGATTGTATTTATCCGCATAGGATCGTTGTACCAGGAACTCGGTAAAGACAAATCCTTTTTCTGTTTTCTTAATATGTTTCCGTAAAGTCCACCAGCGGTAATAAAAGAGCTCTTCGAAATTCTGCTGCGGACACTCAAAAAGAGGAATGTTCTTCTTCATCCAGTCCCAGGACCGGGCATTGGGAATGGCCTGGACAATATTCTCGTCTTCCATTTTGTTGAAGTAATCCACATAATGGCGGAACTGTTCGGCTTTCAGCAACAGGGGCTTTTGTTGTGCCTGTAAGAATAACACCTGCTGTAATAAGATGAGTATGATCAGTCCTTGCTTCACGATGCTTTATAATTTTTAATGGTTGCTGTCCAGCCGGTATATCCCGCGCTGCAATGATGATTTTCCACCTCCGGTTGAACCTGCCGGGTTGCCGTACTGAATGAGCTGAGCTGGGACAGGTCACTGTAAACGCCCGCTTTCAGTCCTGCCATATAAGCCGCACCCAATGCCGATACATCGGGCATACCGATCAGGCTAACCGGCTTACCCAGGAGCGTTGCGAGAAACTGTACCAGGAATGCATTCTTCGTCATACCTCCGTCCGTATTCAGTTCTTTCAATGAAATACCGGCATCCTTCTCCATCGCAACGATCACATCCTTGATCTGATAGGGAATGGATTCAAGCGCGGCCCGCACGATATGATTCTTTGTTGTACCAAAACTCATCCCGGTAATGGATGCTCTCCGCTCCATATCCCAATGGGGCGAACCGAGTCCGCTGAAGGCTGGCACCAGGTACACGCCGGCATTGTCATCAACAGCCTTTGCCATGGCCTCTGTATCGGTACTATTGCTGAATAAAGCTAATTCATTTTTCAGCCATTCGATGGTGGCCCCGCAACTCACGATCACCCCCTCATATGCATAATCCACACGGTCTTCCATACTCCAGCAGATCGTGGTGACCATCCCATTTTTTGACGGCAGGGGTTTATCACCGATATTCATCAGGATACTGCAGCCGGTACCTAGCGTTGCCTTGGCTGTTCCTGTTTCAAAACAGCCTTCACCGAAAGCGGCTGCATGGGAGTCGCCGATCATACCTGTTACCGGGATTGCATGATCCAATAAACCTTCCAGTGTGGTCTTCCCATACAAGGCAGAAGAGGGTTTAATTTCAGGTAACTGAATGCCATTTAATCCAAACAAACCGATCAGTTCCTGATCCCAATTCAACGCATGAAGGTTAAACAATAAGGTGCGGGAAGCATTGGTATAATCGGTAGCATAGGATTGGCCACCAGTAAGTTTATATAATAACCAGGTATCGATCGTCCCGAAATATGCTTCTCCTTTAGCCAACGCCTGCTTCACGGTTTCCTGATTCTGTGCCAGCCACATGAGCTTGGTACCCGAGAAATACGGATCGATGAGTAACCCTGTTTTGTGGTTGATCTTTTCTCCAAGTCCCTGCTGTTTCAGTGATTCACAGATCTCCACGGACCGCTTGCATTGCCAGACCACTGCATTGTATAACGGTTTACCTGCTTTATCCCAAATCACAAAGGTCTCCCGCTGGTTGGAAATTCCGATGGCAGCGATCTGCTCTCTTGCATGGCCTGTCTTCTCAAATTCTTCCAGGCATTGCTTTACTGAAGCGAGTACATTCTGATAAATGGCTTCAGGGTTCTGCTCTACAAAACCATTATCCATATAATATGTCTGCAAGGGCTCAGCACCCTTAGCTACAGCCTGGCCCTTTAAATCAAAAATCAGGCTCTTTGTTGAACTCGTTCCCTGATCTATCGCTAGTATGTACTTATTCGTTTCTATAACACAAGAATTTATATTTTAATAAACCGCTGAGATGCAGAGAGCGCAGAGAAATACATCCTCTTCCCGCTTTACTCTTTAATCTCTTTTCTCTCCTTTGACCTCTTAGCTTAATAAACCGTTGAGACGCAGAGAGCGCAGAGAAATACATCCTCTTCCCGCTTTACTCTTTAATCTCTTTTCTCTCCTTTGACCTCTTAGCTTAATAAACCGCTGAGACGCAGAGAGCGCAGAGAAATACATCCTCTTCCCGCTTTACTCTTTAATCTCCTTTCTCTCCTCTGACCTCTTAGCTTAATAAACCGCTGAGACGCAGAGAGCGCAGAGAAATACATCCTCTTCCCGCTTTACTCTTTAATCTCTTTTCTATCCTTTGACCTCTTAGCTTAATAAACGCTGAGACGCAGAGAGCGCAGAGAAATACATCATCTTCCCGCTTTACTCTTTAATCTCCTTTCTCTCCTTTGACCTCTTAGCTTAATAAACCGCGGAGACACAGCGAGGTTAGCGACAAAAGGCGGCACATTGAAACGGGTTATGGTGAAGCCATTGAACCATCCAGGTAAAAAGCCCAACAGTAGTCCACCCATAATGGCCCCCGATGAGGAACTTTTTCATTCGTTGATCGTTATTTTAAGAGTTCCCTGACCTCTTCCGCAATGCCAGCCTCACTGATCCCGTAATGAGTGAATATTTCCACCTGAGAACCGGTCACCGTGTATTCATCCGGTATTCCCATGATCTTAAATTTCTTTGCGTAGCCCTGCTGCAGCAGGAAAGATGCACAGGCTTCCCCCAGTCCTCCATTTATACTATGTTCTTCCACTGTAATTATTGCTTTGCATTGATCGGCCAGTCTTGATAGTAATACAGTATCCAAAGGCTTTATGGTATGCATGCTGACCACAGTCGCATTGATGCCTGCTTCTTTTAATTGAGCAGCTGCCTGCAATGCTGGATAAACCGTTTCCCCGTTCGCGATAATGGCCACATCTTCTCCCTCAGTTATTATACGGCCCTTGCCAAACACAAACTCCTCTTTTCGTTCAGTCAGAAAAGGCATCGGCTTTTTGCCAAGCCGGAGATAAACCGGGAGCTTACTTGATGCAGCCAGTTCAGTTGCCTTTTCCGTTTCATAATTATCCGCGGGCACCACGATGATGATATTATTAATAGCGCGCAATGCCGCAAAGTCATGCAGACTGTGGTGTGTACTTCCCAATGCTCCATAACTCACACCGGCGCTGATACCTACCACCGTCGCCGCATTGTTGCTGTAACATATATCATTCTTGATCTGCTCCAGCGAACGGGCGGTCAAAAAACAAGCGGGTGAAACTGCAAATACTTTTTTATCACAGGAAGCCAGTCCCGCTGCCACACCTACCAGGTTTTGCTCCGCAATCCCCACTTCCACGATCTGGTCCGGTAATTCCTGACCGAATTTTACCAGCTTTCCCGAACCTCTTGAGTCACTGGTCACGGCAATGATCTGCCGGTCAGCAGCTGCCAGTCGTTGAAGGGTTGCTGAAAAAACATCCTGGTTGGGTAAATAGCCTACCTCTTTATTCGTCTCAACTGCCATTGCTGCTTGTTAGTTTTTTAATTTTTGTTACTCATGGTTCGACACGCTCACCATGACAAAAACATCCACTGTCATACTGAGCTTGCCGAAGTACACCCTTCGGCAAGCTCAGGGTGACAGCTGCTCTTGTCATGCTGAGCCTGCCTACCGGACAGGCAGGCTTGCCGAAGCATGAGCCTGATTTAGTAGTTGATCTAGCTCCTCCTGCGCCTGCTCATACTGCTCAGCATTGGGTACGCCATGGTGCCACTTCAACTGGTTCTCCATAAAGCTCACTCCTTTCCCTTTTACGGTTTTTGCAATGATGAGGGATGGTTTTCCTTTTTCAAAGGGTAAGGCGGCAAAAGCGTCTTTCAATGCTGCCACATCATTTCCATCTACTTCACGAACGGCCCAACCAAATGCTTTCCATTTTTCATCTAATGGGTCGGTATTCATTACTTGCGAAGTAGGGGCTGTGATCTGCATCCCGTTCTTGTCTACTATGGCACAGAGATTATCCAGTTTGTAATGCGCCGCACTCAACGCCGCTTCCCAATTACTGCCCTCCGGCAATTCACCATCACCCATCAAAGTAAAGACCCGGTAGTTCTTCTTATCCTTCTTGCCCGCTATGGCCATACCCACACAGATCGGTAACCCATGACCCAGTGCACCAGTATTCTGTTCCACCCCTTTGATTTTGCGGGTGGGGTGACCGATATAATGTGATTGATACTTACATAATGTCTCCAGGTCAGCTTCCGGGAAAAAACCTTTATCTGCAAGCACCACATATAACGCTTCCACACAATGACCCTTGCTCTGTACATAGCGATCCCGGTCAGGAGAGATAAAGTTCCCCGGACTTACATTCAACACTTCATTATATAATACATTCAGGATATCCGTGGCAGAGAGACTCCCGCCGGTATGACCGGCTTTTGCTCCCAGGATATACTTCAGTATTTTCTTCCGGTACTGAATGGATTTGATCGTTAATTCTTTTGTCGTCATTCCTTTTCTATCATTAAGCGTGCTGGTAAGTTTCCCAGCCCAGGTAATTTTCAAATGCTTCTTTCAGGATGCCGGCGGTCTTGCTGGCATTCATCACCACATGGTGTTCAAAGCCGTTCTTACATACATATTGCATCAGTCCCTGCAGGTTACCGATCTGCGCCACGGCCCGGTTGCCGAACGTATTCAATGCGTCGTTGGTCAGGTCACCCTCTCCCACATAGGCTTTGATCACTCCTTTGCAATCATCGGTACTGATACGGCCATAGGTCAGTGGCATCGCAGGGGTTCTTCCATCCAGTGCGCCATAGGTATTCTCCGTTCCAACGCTGGTACCCAGAATAGGCGCGGTACTGATCGTGATATCCGGTAAAAAAGACTTGGCCCAGTTGCCGCAATGGAACAATACACATTTGGTGTCATCATCCGCATAGTTGTTATTCCAGTCCACCAGGGCCGAAGGTGATCCACTGGCCAGTTGCATGGCATACATACTCAGGGTACCCGTTACATCCACTTCACAAGCCGAGGGCAGCATGTTCTCACTCATCATACTCATACTGGTACATACATTGCAACCATAGTTCTGTTGCAGGGAAGTCCAGCACTGAATCGCAGTTGCATCCAGTGCATTGGCGGCCATAAAATCTGCCAGAGCTACATCCAGCCTGGCAATCTGCAGTAACCGGTCGGGCGGGGTTAATCCGGTATTGGCATACGCTTGAATTTTATCCAGTTTCTCCTTAACGGCTGTATCCGTGGCCGTAAACTTATTAGCATTTCCTAAAATTTCAGAGAGGTCAACCGTAGTCACAGAAATACCATGGCGCTGCAATATCTTCTCACTGTAGCGTACTGTATTGAAAGCACCAGGTCTTGCTCCCACCGCACCAATCCGTACTTTACGTAATCCTTTCACCACACGACATACAGCAGTGAAATTGTTCAGATCCGTTATGAAAGAGGGATCAGCAGGACTTACCACATGTTTAGTGGTCAGTGTATACTTTATACCAAACTGATAAAGGTTATTGCATACGGAGATCTTCCCACACCAGGCATCCCGGCGGTTCACCACATCCATTTTGCCCAGGTCATCCGGATAGCCCTGGACTAATACCGGTACATTGAGTCCGGAGAGTTTGATAGTTTCAGCTACCCCCTTTTCATCCCCGAAATTCGGCAACACCACCAGGATACCATCAATGGCATCCGCATGCTGTTTGAAGAGGTTGGCACATTTCTGTGCTTCCGCGAAGGTTTCCACCCCGCCGAGTTTGGAATCGGCGTCCGATAAAAGGACTGGAGTGATATTTAATTTTTTGAACAGATCCAGAATTTCCGTGCGGGCCTCGGCCACTAATTTATCGGGAAAGAAATCCCGGTTACCGATGATCACGCCCAATGTGCTGTGCTGATTGGCTGCCATATTATTTCAACAATTTTGTTTTGACTGAATGAATAAGATACTTCGCTTCCCTATCCCTGTTATCTGCACCCGGCAGATCATACGACTGATCCGTTGGTGTATCGGCGTCCGGGAAACGACGGACTGAGCCGGTTCGGAATACCAGTCGCTCCACTGATTCCACGGGCTGGAAACAGATATTGGTGGAGGGCTTACCCCCGTTGATGATCACATTATAAAAACGGGTGGTTGTGTTGAGCTCGACTTTGATCGTCAGCTCCTCTCCCTGCTTGTATTTACCCAGACTCTTATTCCGGTAACCCTGTTTGGTAAGTATCGATCCGGTTGAGTCCAGGATCAGCCGCAGACAGGCCATGCCTTTACGGTCAGTCAGTTCAATCTCCAATTGCCCGGTATTAGTTTGTGCGGCTGAAATAGTGAAGCTCAGTTCCAGTTTTTTAGCCACAGGAAAAACCCGTTCAGCTTTGGCATAGTCAAAAGGATCACTGTCTTTCAGGGTAATTGCTTTCTGATCCTTGTACTGCTCCATTGCCACTTTGCACCAGAGCGGACTGTAGCTATTCCACTCGTTCATTTCCTTTCCATCGGGCATTTTACTGAAATCATCATTCACGTCCTTTGCGACTTTATCTTTCACCGGTACAGGTATCCGGCTTACCCACATATCTTCTTTATTCATACTATAGGTGACCCACATATTTCCATCCACTGGTTTGCCATCCATTTCCTGGATGCCCCTTACATACTGCGGACCGTAACTCTTATAAGCTCCGCCATAACGCATGGACGTGATCTCTCCATTTACCAATAAGAGATTCGTATACTTCAGGCCGTCATTACTCACGCTGAGTGCCAGCGGCCAGCGAAACTCCGAAGGATTGTATATGGTAGCATATTTACCATCACTGGTACGTTGTCCCCAGATCTTGGCATTCGCATTTACAAAACCCGGCGACCGGGTTGGATTATATTGCCAGGTCTTTCCTTCGTCCTTACTTATACTCGTGAGTGCATATTTCCAAAGCCCGACCATACGGCCATCTTTCAGGTGATAATAATTAAAGGCTTTGAAATCCTTCTTCAAGGGTATCAGCGGATCATTGCGGTCACCCTCTTCAACAGTCTGCATCATCAGGGCGGGTGTATTGAGAAATTCATCACCAGCTTTGATCAGTTCTTCATCACCGGAGGATTTATAGAAGGGATAACTGGTATTCGTTTCATTGAAGGAATGATTGTAACGCAAAAAGTATATGGGACCGAAACTTCCGTCTTCTTTGATCTCCCTGATCACCCGGCCAATTCCATTCCCATCATTGGGATCATCTTTTTGTCCGAGGGCAATGCCGTAATAAGCAAGCGCATACAGTTTATTGCTCTTACTGGTATAAAAACCTACTCGTTGGTGCATGACTGCATAACTGTTCTTTGCTGTATCCTTTTTTCCTTCCTTGACAAATCCATCCGGAATATTATAAGGCGGGAAAATCACGACAGGTGCAGACCAGTTGTATCCGTCTTTCGATGATTGCAGCAGCGTTTGCCCCGGGGCAATATGTTCGCCCACGGGATTACTCAGGTATTCGAGATAAAATGTATTATTCCAGTACGCCAGCATGGGCGCATGGTTATAGGTCCAGGAAGTCGTCTGGTTATTATCCAACCGGTTGGCCCGCATGGTCTGGATATTGTGCACCCCAATAGCCGGCGCCAATTGACCGTGGTGGTAATCAACATTTGACAGCATGTTGCCCGTGTAACGAACAGTATCTTGCCCAAAAATGAGTAATGAATAATGAGTAATGAGTAATATGAAGGAGAGTCTGCGCATTAATGAGCTGTCATATTAATTAATTGGTGTACTGTTTTTCTTTTAACCGGCACAATGGTTCCATGTTTATGGGCCGCCGGTATTAATATTGTATTGGTCACATTTTTAAACTCCTTAAAATTCGTCGTGCTTACTGCTTCATAGATCTTCTTCTGATACGAGTCAAAATAGATCAGCCATTCCTTTTTCAATTTCATTACTGTTGGACCTTCTGTAAACTTATCGCTGAAAGGCTTTGAAATATTCTTCCAGGGGCCCATCGGGTTATCGGCAAAAGCCACTTTCAGGTTCCGCTCCGGCCGGGTATTGTCTTTTAACACGAGTACAAAATCCTTATCCCCCCTTTTCACAATTACCGCATCAATCACACTGAAACCGGGATCCAGAAAGAGTTTCGTCTCGCTGAATGTCTTAAAGTCTTTTGTCGTGGTCACATACATCCGGTGGTTATTGCTGTCTTCTTCGATTCCCCGGTCAAATCGCCCCGGTATGGAACTTGCCCAGATGATCATAAACTGGTCCGCATCTTCATCATAAAACATCTCCGGCGCCCAGGTATTCACCACAACCGGCTCTTTTTGCAACACCGGAATAAACTGCTGCTCACTCCAATTGACCAGGTCTTTTGAGGAAGCATAACCGAAACCCTTATCTCCTCTCCAGCTGCTGGTCCAAACCAAATGAAATATGCCGTTCTTGTCCTGCACCATGCTTGGGTCACGCATGACTTTCTGGTTGCCCACCGATGGACGAAGCAGGACGGTATCAAGGTCAGTCCACTTTTTCCCATCATGACTGTACAGCATCCGCAAACCCTTATCCGCCGGTTCATGAAAGGAGGTAAAGATCCAGGCCTTCCGGTTGCAGGAGACTAAAATGATAAAGAACAATATGATGATCGTGTACCGCAATTTTTTATCTCTCTAAAATGAGTACCCAGTCATTCCCATTAGCGGGTTCACCGGGCGGATCGAATTCCATGTTCAACGTATTCCTGTATTCACTGAATGGCTTTCGTTCGCCGGTTGATGGACTAAACCAGGCTGCTTTACGAGGACTGAATTTTATTTTCATCAGATCCACTTTGAAATTCCGTCCGGTATAAGTATAAAACAGCGCATAATCATTTCCCCGCGTGGCAGCGATATAATCATACCGTTCTCCATTATTCACCACCGCATCCTGGGCGGGTACGCGGTCAAAATAGGATTTACTTAATACCAGTTTTTTCAATATCTGCATTTGTGCGGCTCCGGGTGCCTGAATACCTTCTTTCCAGCTTTGTTTCGGGAAATAGGAGGCCGTACTGTCTGGCGGCGTGAAATATTGCATCACCGAATTATGACCATAGGTAAACCCACAACCGCCGGCAAACACACTCCAGTAGGCATAGCGGCGGATCTCGTAATCCTTCCAGTACGGTTGATTGGCTTCATGCAGTCCATAGGGAATATCTTCATAGGAAGGCTCCCCGTCAAAACTGGGTTTAACCGGCTTCAGTTTATAATCATCATTCATGTACTTCCAGTTGTCTTCCCCATAATGCAGGGTTTCGTTACTCAATGTATCCTGCACATAACTGCGGTGACCGCTCTGGAACATATTAAAATCCAACCAGGGTTCTTTATGAAACCAGGTGGAAGAGGAATTGCGGCCGCGCGGATGGAAGCCGATCAGGTGCTTCTTATCAATGGAACGTATTGTCCTCCCGATCATGTTCCATGTGTCCAGTCCGTCACTCCCCTTGATATCACCTCCGTTGAGCCAGATGATATTACTGAAATTCTTATAACGGTTAGCGAGAAATGTCGCATATGCTTTCCCTTGTTCCGGACTAACCTTTTTAATGTTACCACCCCATACCGGTACAAGGGCCATATAGATGCCTCTTTTCTCCGCTTCCCGGATGATATAATCCACATGATCCCAGAAACCATATTTCATATCATCCACCATATGCTCATCATTCAATACTGGCTTTGATACATCTTTGTTATGGATCGAAGAATCACCGTAAACATTCACTGCATCATTCACATCATGCACCAACATCACCTGGATCACATTGTATCCTTTCCGCTGACGATCGTCCAGGTAAAGAACGGCCTCTTCCCTTTTACATTTTTTAAATAATAGCCAGCCGGTGTCGCCCAGCCAGAAAAAGGGCTTCCCGTCGGTGGTCTGGAAAAAACGCTTATTGGCCGATACTTTCAGTTGCTTCAACTGTGCAGTTCCCTGTTGTGTACAACAGCATGCAATCAAAATAAGGATCAAAAGTCTTCTCATGCCGGGTGTATGATCAATGATTGATAATTCCTGTTATCTGAATTCCAGTTTACGGGTCACGGTATTATAAATAATGCTTTTCTTTCCGTCGCTTAATATATATTCATTTTCAGTACTGACTTTCACCGGTTTCATCCCGGTGGCGGCTTTCAGTATTTCTTTATCTGTTCCTGCGGGTAACACGGCAAGGCTGCCTCCGGCCATAAAAGCAGCGATACCAAATTCGGGGTAACTGTCCCCGCTAAAGATCACGGCTTTCCCCGGATATTTATCGCGGTATTCTTTTACGGCCCGGTATACCTGTTCAAAACTCGTTTTACGTGGTTTCAGCAAACGGGCATGCTGGCGTGGTGCCAGGTTCTGTCCGCCCATCGGCGCATATACCGAACCGTCAGCCTGGTAATGCCAGTACCGGATATCGATGATATCAATGATGGCTGCATAAGCGGGCATCTGTAATATTGAATCCTGAACATCTTTGGTTACACTGAGCCCGATCAGCGGATGTTTACCGGTTTCTTTCTCCCAGTCCCGGATCACATCCAACCAGAATTTTACAAAATGTAAAGGACCGGTGAATTCTTCCCCGATCAGCTGGATCACACTGTTATTGTCTTTGAAATTATTCAGGCACTGACGGATGTATTTCTTATGCAGCTCACGACGAACCGGATTGCTGATATCATAAAACTGTTCGGCATAAAAGATGCGTTTATCACCCGCATAATTCACGGGCTCATTAAACCCGGTATTATTGATATTATTTGCCGTACGCCAGGGAAAATCGGCATAATGCGCACCGGCTTCAATGATATTATGCTGGAAATAGTTCTGATGTACCAGCACCAGTCCCTGCTGGTCGGCCATATCGGCAAACTGCTTCAACCGGCTCCAGTAGAAAAGATTGTATTTAGTCAGATCATATTTACTCAGCCCGTCCCAGGCGGTTTCCTTACCGCTGCGGGCAAAAGGTTGTTCATAAAATGGCGGCCATACTTCCCCGTCCATCCGGCGCACCCGCTGGTGATCATCGCGGCGACGGTCGTACCACAGACCATAATTATGTTCCATCGCCACGGTATGAGTGGAAAGCATTTCACTGACCACTTCATCGATATTATCCGTTAATCCCTTGCCGGCTCTTCCGGGAACAAAACGGGTAAGATGGGCTTTGGCCTGTTGCAGGTCCTTACCCTGCACTCCACCATTCCACCATTGGATATTGTGTCGTTTACCGGTAACCAGCTTTCCTCCACGTTGCAACAGTCCGTTCACGACTTGCAGTTCAGGTGCTTTTGTCATGGGTACCGGCGCTTTCTTTACCCAGATGGCATCGATGGTTTTGCTATCTGCTATATCGATGTTGATCTTATTCCGGCTACCGGCCTGCTCGATCCAGGCACGCAAAGCAGGTCGGGGTTTGATCGCTTCTTTAGTCAATGCTAAAGCTACTTCCACAGGAGGACTGCTGCTGGCTTCGGTTGACAAGGGTAGTAATTGTGCCTGTTCATTTATATTTCGGTTGAGTCGTTCATACAGTTGTGCATAAAACAAACTGCGGGGGTTAATACTGTTATTCGATTCATTCCAGTAACCATCGCCGGCAAACTGACTCCAGCTGCCAAAAGCCCAGTTCTGTGCAGTGGGTGGTTTATAACAGTCGATCCGGGCGGCTGTACAATTCCAGAAAACACTATTAGCTGCTGCCCAGCCGGTACCATTATTATCCTGTCCGCGATTTCCAAAGCGCAATGCATTGCCATCCACATTCACCACATCAAATAAAACACCGGTAGCCCAGCTGTCGATGGCGCCACTGAAACTATAGGGCAAAACGGACTCACATTGTACAAAGGCATTGGGACCTGGTGCACAGTAACCGGTGCCAAAATCATGATACCCGTTTTCAGCATAACAACGCTGAAATAAGGTCTGCTGTCCGGAGGTGAAAAATGTATAACGACGCTGACCGCCGATCTCTGAAACCGGGTTCAGTGATATACAATCTTCTACGGTAATACGTTTCGATGTTTCGAGTACACTAACCGCCGAACCGGCAAAATACTTAAAGCTCACCTGTCGCACCCAGCAATCTTCTGCATATTCCACATTGATCGCATTCCAGCGATGGTCCTCATCTTTCAGATTCGTTTTATCATAAACTGATATACAACTGAGATTTTCCACGCCACTGTTCCTGACCCGGCCAGCCGCATTATAAAAAAAGAGGCGGGCACCGCCATAAGCAGCATCCAGTGCTGTAGTAAGCGGAACATCCAGCGTTAATTCAGTGCCATTCTCTGCAACTATAGCCCTGTCAAAATAGATCATATGATCTCCGGGTTTCCAGCCAAGTGCGGTAATACCACCTCCAAAATGATCGGTCCCCAATGTATTGATCCAGGGCTGTGTGGATGGACGGGCGATGATCACCTGGCGTTGATGTTTCATCATCATAATCGTACTGTCAACATGCAGGGTACGGGCATTGACAGGCACATATACATCTGTGATCTTCAGCCCTTCTCCCTGAAGTTCTTCCGTTTTTTTCCCGATGATCTTGATTAGTGCAAGGCGTCCGGTCCCTGCACCGGTGACCGTGGTCTGGTTCACCCCGCTTCCGCGCAAAACCACACCGGATGCGTTGATCCGCAACTGGCCGTTCACTTCATAATTTCCTTTTTGTAATAACACAGCGCCGCGAATACCCGTACCATTGTCGGGCAGTGAGGCCACATAGTCAAGCGCTGACTGAATACGTAAGGTGGCATCGCCTTTTGTAACAGGCACCACTACTTTCACCGGAACAAAGGGAATCGGCTCTTCTGAAGCTTTATAGCCACAATAAGAAAAATCGGGAATACGGTCACCGTTGGGCTCAGCCGTGTATACCAGCCTGCCCTTCTCATAATATAAAGGCGGAACAGGCTTTGTCGGTTTTTGTGCCGGTAAAGCCTGTTGAAATAACATCAGTAGTATCAGAAGAAATGAAAGCTGATTGTATACGCGTTTATGGATCACTTTTCCAACTGTTTTGTCTGTTTTAAAAGTACGACAGTCGTGCTGATTAAATGCTGACATAAACCGTTAACTACCTGTCAGATTTTACTTATTTGCAAGTACAGCCGGTTTCACATTTTTTACATCCACTACACTGTTCAGGAAGTTTTCAATATTGCTGTACCCGTTTTTCGTCAGCTTAGCCGCATCGGATGCGTCATTGGGATTCAGTTTGTTTTTCAGTTCATACGCGTCAGGCAAACCGTCATTATCACTGTCCTTATAAGCCGTACCCTTGTACTCCGGGTAACCACCCACCTGTGAGGGATCTGTGATAATGCCGATTTTATAAGAGTCAATCGGCAAACGGCGGTGTTTGAACTGGGTTTCGGGCGCCACCACATTGGGATTCACTTCAACTTTTCCTGTGGTTACTTCCTTCACCATCCGGGTATCCACGGCATCCCTTCTGGGTAGCGTAGCTCCGGCATTGGCCAGCACATAGGCTTTTGCGTCTTCCGCTTTTAAGATAGTGATCGCGGGCATTGGCAGTGGCTTCGGCCATTTGATATTGGCGGTATACTCCCCGGTATTTTTTTCTTCCTCCACCTGCACACCACCATTCCAGTTATCCTTTGTGATTTCCGGATATCCTTCCATCACATTTCCGTTTACATACGCTCTTCCGTATACCCTGTACTTCAGTTTACTTCTTCCGCTTTCTGGTTTCAGGATACGGTGACCAACATTATTCTTTGGGGTGGCCGGTCCGGGCTTGAAATAATTATTGATAATATTGAACTGAGCGCGGTAATCGCCTCCATCGATACTACGGTGAACCCAGTTGTAGACTACATTATTGGCAAAGTTAAACACCCCATTCCATCCTACAGAAGGATTGCGTCCGGCATTATTGGCCCAGAGGTTACGCATAAATGTACAATTTTCACCGCCGAGCGTACTGCCGAAAGCGTGATTCCAGGTATCCAGCGCTTCTCCGAAAATAGAGTTCTGAATCGTGATATTCACCGTCGGGAATTTGTCTTCCACTTTCCCGGTACTGTCGTTGTACATATGCCGGTACATGCTCATGTTTTCATCCAGTCCCCAGGAGGCACTCACGTGATCTATCATAATATTACCAATGGGGTTGCCGCCAATGGCATCATCCCTCCTGCCCACCCATGTTTCGCCACGGCGGAAACGCATATAACGGATGATCACGTCATGGGTATTGATCCAGACACTTTCTCCGGCAATACAAACACCGTCACCCGGTGCGGTTTGTCCGGCAATTGTAATATAAGGTGCGCGAATGATCAGCGGAGTACTGAGCCGGATAATTCCTGCTACATTGAATACGATGATTCTGGCTCCACCCTGTTCGCAGGCCCAACGCAGACTGCCCGGACCATCATCGTTCAGGTTGGTGACCACCAGTACTTTACCACCCCGGCCACCAAAGGAATATTTACCACCACCTTCTGCCCCCGGAAATGCCGGAATACCGGCTTGCGGTAATTCATCCACGCGGGAAGCCCAGGGAATAAAGGGCTTGCCTTTCTTCGCCTCTTCCTGTATAACCGGCCAGGCCACCTGCCAGGCAGAATCAGAATGATGATTGGCGGCACGCATTAATGAATCTGATTTGCGTTGCACATCCGCCGGTATCTCGGGGTATTGCGCCATCAGGTTAGTAGTGAATAACACGCCAACCACTGTACTGCCAATAAAATTAAAAAAACATTTCATGCTCTTGCTATTTTGTTACAGTTAGACGTATGAAAACATTAAAACTGTTTACCGCTTACCGGGATAAAGAAAAAAAAGAGAAAGTTGTTTAGCGCTTTCTCTTTTTTGATTGCTGCTATATAACTACTGCTTAACGCTCTATTTTGACATCCACATTCACATAACTATCCATTGCGGGTGATGATCCATTAGTAAAGGAGATCAGCATACAACCGTTTTTACCGGCCGCTGTACGGAAATACACCAGGTTGCCGGATACCAGTTGAGTAATCTTTGTACTGGTACCGGAAGCCAGGTTGGTATTACAACCCGACCGAAGTGAACCGGCAGATAACAAAGTATTAAACGCCGGACTGGTGGCTTTTTTCATGATCGTATTATTCTTAGTCCAGCTGGATAAATCATAGAAAGGTATCTGGCCCTGCGGTGCATTCAGTGAATACAAACAGAAACGGAGATCATCCGTCGTACTGGACGAAGCTGCTCCTGTAGTATCGTACATAATGCCGAAATCAATGGCCGCACTATTAGCCGCCCCGTTTGTATAGCTGAATACCTTACCCTGGGAGGCTGACATAAAGCAGGTATTGGTTTTGGCCGTGGTATCCGGTACCTGCAGGAAACGGTAAGTGTAAAAATAAAAATCAGGACTTACCGTGACTTTAATATCACTTGCGCCGATATAAACACCTGCCGCATCATGTGCGACAATGCGGTACAGGTATGTGCCATTTGCAGTATCCGCTTTTATTTTTTTAACAGTAGTATAGCTGGACAATTCGTTACTCAGCGTATCTCTTGTTACAAAAGCCGTTTGATTAACCGGATTTTTCTGAATGCCTACATATTTCATAGGCCGTTCAGTGGCTATCGTGAAACTGAAGAAAAGGCTGTCACCGGGATTGACCGTCAGGTCGCCAATAACAAATTTTGTACCGTCATCCTTTAGTGTAACGGTGGCATAATTTCCATCCACGGGGTCAACTTTTTTCTCACAGGAAGAAAAGGCAACGGCGAGGAGGATTATTGCTGTCAGTATTTTTTTCATGTTATATTATCTTTTTGCGTCTGTAATTATTGATAAGGATCGAATGTGCCGCCAGCCCATCCGTTGGTCTGCTGGATTACTGGCACCTGCGTAAACAGGTTGGGCAGTGCATATACATAATACTTATCAGGAATGTTGATCACATTGGAACCTTCCAGGGAAGCAATTGTTGGTGTAAACATGGAAGTATACACTGAAATATTATTCAGGTTAGCCGTATCCCTTGGTTTGAAACCGGATGTATTCAACATATCCAGGTAAATCCGGCCCGCTGTGGTACCTGTACCTGCATAGTACGGAGGCTTCGGTGCCACTTTAAATGACTGACGGGCTGTAATCAGATTGAGGTTGCGGGTTCTCCGCAAATCAAAATAACGCATTCCTTCGAGTGCAAATTCTATCTGCCGCTCGTTCAGCAATAAACGGCGCATGGATACCACATCCGTAGCTACAGACAAACCATAATCATATGAACCCGCTGTTACACCTGCACGCTGACGAACCAGGCGTACAAGGTTTTTGGCTTCGGTAAGGTTTCCTGTTTCATTATAACATTCAGACAGATTCAGCATGACTTCGGCAAAACGCATTTCGATCCAATCCATTCCATTTCCACCACCCGTGTTGGAATTGTAAAGCGCCTGGGCAGGAGACAAAGTTGGATTACAAAGACGCTTGCAATAGAAACCGGTAACCATTGTACCTGCTGTTTCATCAAGCACACCGGTATATGTCCACTGTTTGCGGGTGGCTTTACCACTCAGCGCCCATAAATCGCCATTGTAAGCAATCGTGGCCGCAAAACGCGGATCTCTGTTTACCCAAAACAGCGTGGAACTATATCCTGAATTTACATCTGAAGTAGGTAACCCGTTATTCATCGGGTATGCCTGCACCAGGTTCCAGGTTGGCTGATTGGAACCACTGCCAGCTGATGTTTCAGAAAAAGGACGGGTTACATTTTCCAGGTTGGTTCCAAGATCCCTCGACGTGTTGTATTTTCTTACTATAACAACTTCTTTATGATCTTCTGTTACAAAAATATCAGAGTACTTCGTAATTAAACCAAAGCCGTCTGCTGTCAGTGTATCATAAGCCGCCTTACAGGCCGCCTGTGCATCTGTCCAGCGGGAAGCGATATTGGTGGGATTGAACTGAGGACTTGCCCAGTACAGGAAGGCTCTTCCTTTCAGTGCAAGTGCCGCGCCACGGGTGGCACGACCCACTTCATTACCTGTCCATTTTTTAGGGAGAAAGGCAGCAGCAGAATCCAGGTCCTTACCGATCTGTGCAATACACTCACTGGTCTTTGCACGGGGTACGGCCAGTTCATCTTCATTCTGTCCTTGCGCACGGAGAATAAGAGGTACACCACCATAAAGACGTACCAGTTTGAAATAAGTCATCGCCCGCAGGAAGAAAAACTGACCTTTAAGTGTCTGTTTTACTGACTCGGGAAGCGTAAGACTGCCATTGAGACCTTCGATAGCCAGGTTACAACGACGGATATCGGCATAACGATTTGCCGTAAGACTGGTACCGGTAGCAATATCCGTTATAGATGTTTCTGTAAGGGTTCCGTACAGAAAAGCGGTATTGGCATTATTCAACTCATCTGATGTATTATGCACACCACCAATGGTAGGCCATTGCGGCATTACCAGTGCATAGGTCCTGTTGAGAAACAGACCAATCGCCCCTTCATCTTCCCAGGAGTCCACCACTTCCATACCGTTCGGATCCTCAATCTCAAAGAAATCCTTGCGGCAGGAAGGCAGCATGCTGGCACTCAGCAGTCCCGCGGCAACCAGGGTTATTTTTATATACTTATTTACTTTCATAATCATTTCATTTTTAGAATTACAGACTTACATTGAGACCTACGGAAATAGTTCTTAAAGTGGGGTATGTTGCAAAGTTGCCGGTATAAGGATCTTTATACTTCAGCGGATTAATCAGGCTCCACAGGTTGGTTCCTGTTAACAGGATTCTGAAATCAGGAATCTTGTACTTTGCGGAGATACGCTTCGGCATCTGGTAAGAAAGAACCATGTTATTGATACGGCTCTGCGTTCCATTTACCGCCCAGAATGTGGACAGCTCTCTCGCCAGCGGTGCATCGGCTCTCGGATATTTTGCATTGGGATTCTCCGGAGTCCAATGGTCATTCCAGAATGCAGGTGCGTTCTGTGTGGTAGTGGGCACTTTACGTGCTTCTGAATCATAAAAACGCTTACCACCGATTGACAGATTCATGTTTGTCTGTAATTTGAAATCCTTATACGTCACGCCAAAGGTCATACCGAATCCAATTACGGAAGTAGTGCGGTCAAACATCAGCGTGATATCATTATCATCAATCTTACCATCTTCATTAACGTCTTCATAAGTCATGTAACCAACCTGGGGTTTCTGACCACCAATGGTATAATTCGGATTTTTGGCCAAAAGCGCGTCTACTTCTTCTTGTGTACGGAGAATACCTGTGGCGATATAGCCGTAGTTATTACCGTTGTACTGACGAGGATCTTTACCAATCGCATTGCTGATCGCATTGGTGCCAAACAGACCGAAACTTACCGGGCTGTAATATTGTTGCAGAATCATACCGTTGGACCAGCCAAAGTTTACGTCTGCACTGAAACTCCAGTCACGACCGGCTTTTCCACGGTAACCAAGTGAAAACTCGGCACCCCAGGAAAGTGCTTTACCATAGTTAACCACTGCGGTTTGAATACCAGTAGTTGCAGGCAGTGCGCTTGCATCCATCTGGTTAAAGCCGTCCCAGGTATAACGCTGATAAACATCCATTGATAAAGTGAGTTTGTTTCTCAGCATGGAGGCGTCAAAGCCCACATTGAAGGTTCTGGATTTTTCCCAGGTAGCCGCCGGATTGGGGTAAATATTCGGGTCGAGGCCGTTGGTATATACATTACCCAGCAGGTAACCTGTTGTTTGCGTAAACCGGTTGACATAGGTCTTATTGGCTACGCGGTCCTCACCTACGATACCGATATTGGCACGCAGCTTCAGGCTATTGATAAAATGAATGTTTTCACGGAAGAAATTTTCATCGCTGATTCTCCAGCCCAATCCCACAGTGGGGAAGAAGCCCCAACGGTTATCCGGTGCAAAGTTGGAGGAGGCATCGGCGCGACCGATAAACTCAATAAAGTATTTATTTCTGAATGAATAATCGGCGCGGCTTACATACGAGCGCTTGGCAAACTGGATACCCTGCGGGTTACGGATCGCATCCGTAATGGAGGCGATACTGGTGGGGTCATTACTGAAGGCCCAGAATTCATCCACGCCCAGCACCAGTTGCTGGAATTTTGACAGGAAGATATTCCGGCTTTCCGCCTCACCCTGATCCATACCTACCATTGCGGAAAACTCATGCTGCTTGATCTTCTTGGCGTAGCTGAGTGTTGCAATCAGTTGATAACTGGAAGAGGTGGTGGTACCTTCTGAAATCTGATTACTGTTGGTAATCGTGGAAGTAGGAGAATTAGCATTGATGGAATCACTGAACAGCAATCCGTTATTTCCATTACGTACAAAGTTGGTTACCTTGTATGAGGGATAATATTGCTTGTCCATATTATTGCGGTTCAGTTGTCCGAACTGCACTTTTGCAGAGAGTCCTTTCAGGAAATTGGGTTTATATTCCAGCGAAGCATTTACACTCAGACCCTGTGAACGGGTACGTGAGTAGTTGCCGGAATTAAACAGTCCAATCATACTCCAGTTACCAGGAGGGTTGGGGCCATTCCACAGTGTAGGCTGTCCGTTGATTGTGGAAGGCACCCACTTGGGTGTCAGGTATAGAGCACGGATTGAAAGATCATCTGTTTCTGCGTTGGCACCCTTCAATGTACCACGTTTTTCCTGGTTAAAGTCAGAGGAAAAACTCACATTGGCGGTCAGGCCATCAATGATTTTGGCATCCATTCCGGTACGGATACTGTACTTGTTGACTTCAATGTCGCCGTAGTTGCCTTTTTCATTATAATAAGAACCACCGGCAAAGAATGTAACACGATCTGTACCACCTGATACATTCAGGGTATGACGGATTACTTTACCTGCTTTCCAGATATCATCGTACCAGGCACGATTAGGCATAGCTTTAAGGCGATCAAGATCTGCCTGTGAAAACCGCTGATTCAACGCGGTATTGTTCAGCTCATACCCATCATTCAGCATTTTTGCATGCTCATAGGCGGTCATGGTATTGGTCTTTACCGCTTCATTGGATGTACCGTAGTATCCATTATAGGTAATCCGGGGTTTGCCGGCTTTTCCTTTTTTAGTAGTAATCAGGACAACACCTTTGGCACCAGCTGCACCATAGATCGCGGCAGAAGCATCTTTCAGGAAAGTGATATCCTCAATCTGACTCGCATCCAGGTTTTCAAAGAAATCGGGATTGGTTGACTGATTATATAAGGTCGGGTTAACCACGATTCCATCTATTACATATAACGGCTGATTAGCAGCTCCGGAGTTTGTTCCCGGAAAAGTGATCGAGTTACGGATATTAATCTCCGTGGTAGAACCCGGTTTACCTGAAGCATAGTTTACAGATACTCCCGGTACCCGGTTGATCAGGGCTGAACCCAGATTAGCCACCGGCAGATCTTCAATTTCTGCTGCTTTTACTGAGGCAACAGAACCCTGTACATTCACCCGCTTCTTGGTGCCATATCCTACCACCACCACATCATCCAGCTGTTTGCTGTCTTTCTGTAAGGTAATATCAATGGCTTTACGGGCACCGACAGACTGATCTGTCTGTAAATAACCCACTCCGGAAAAACGGAGTACCGCCTGGTCATTGGGGATCACAATTACATAAGCTCCGTCGGCATTGGTCGCAACACCGGTGGCAGTACCCTTCACCTGTACAGAAATACCGGGAAGACCCTTACCATCTACGTCTGTAACCTTACCAGTCACCGTTCTTTGCTGCGCAAACAACAGGCAACTGAACAGGAGTGAAAGTTGCAGGAGCAGTGCTTTCTTTAAAATTTGCTTAATCATATAGCTTTGGTTTAGAAAAAAATTGTTGACTATTTTATATTCAGTTTTTTACTTTTTTCGCTGCTTCAATCCGCTTTGCCCACTCTTCCCCTTCTTTCTTTACATTATATCCCTGCGCAGACAGATAGTTGTTTATTTTACCCTTGTACTTTCCAAATACCGCATGCTTCTTATCTGAATTTTCGCCATCCATCGCCAGTTCCCGCGCTTCTTTCAGCCAGTCATATATTTTCAGTTTCTGCTCCGCTGTCAGCGAAGGAATCATTTCGAGGTATGCTGTATAGGTTTTAGGGAAAACACCATAGGTAAGTCCGTCTTTCACCTGCTCCAGTTGTGACGCATTGATCAACGCCTGCAGACCTGATACAAACTGCTCATGTAATAACAAAGTGCGGGTATTTCTTTTTTCTTCCTGCTCTTTCAGGCGGGAAGCCATTAATTCCTTACCTGCCGCCGTATCAGTTTTAATTTTGCTTACTGCAGTTTTATTCTCATCCTGTATTACACTCAACCCACGGTATTGATTCACCAGCGACAGCACTACCTTATTATAGATCACTGAATCTTTTATACCCAGCGTATTTACAATTTTTACGGAGCGTTCCGTGATGACTTTGGTATACGCTTCATCCGGCGCAGGCTGCGCGGAAACTACACAGGAGAAAAAAGAAAGAAGGAAAAAGAAGAGCAGCCTTACATGAAGATTTTTTCCCGTAGGGAAAACCTTTTTTGTGGTGCAGAGCAAAGCAAGCTTCATGTTGGCAGTTATCGTTAAGCAGATAAAACAACAGGCCCGTCCGGCGGCCTTCATTCACGTTCTAAAATTACACAGGGGTATGGCCTTAAAAATGTAAGGTTTTGCTGTAATGATGGAAGATTTTACTATTTAAATTCCGGGAACGATTGCGTACAATATATCCGCTAATCCGTTGCTTTCAAGGTAATAAAGGCAGGTGCGAGTCCCTCCGCGGTTACCCGTAATGTAATATTTCCCTTTTTTCGGTTCGATTTTACCATACCCATGGCCAGCCCTTTCCAGGTTTTAAGCCGGGCAGATTTTAATGAAACGGTATCCGCGGGATAACCGTTGTCTGTCCCCTCCAGTAATCCTGCCCCTGAAACGGTAAAACTCAGTAATTTATCAGCACCGGTTACCAGGTTACCTGCCTTGTCCAGTATACGTACAGTTACAAAAGCAATATCCCTGCCATCGGCCCGGATCCCTTTCTTATCTGACACTAATTCCAAACGGGTAGCTGCACCGGCTGTGCGGATTTCCCGGACCTGTACTATTTTACTGTTTTCCCGGGAAATGGCTTTCAGGGTTCCGGCCACATAAGGAACCCGCCAGCTGACATGCAATAAGCTGTCAGATTTTTTTCTGATTCCCAATGATTTACCATTTAACAATAGTTCCACTTCCGTTGCATTATTATAATATACCCAGACATCAACGGTATCGCCTCTTTGCCAGTTCCAGTGCGGAAACAGGTGCAGCACGGGTTTGGTGCTCCACTCCGACTGATACATATAATATACATCCTTGGGAAAACCGGCCATGTCCACTATGCCATAAAAACTGCTCCGGGCCGGAAAGGACGGATATGGCAGGGGCTCACCCAGGTAATCAAATCCGCTCCAGACAAAAAGTCCGGCCATGTGTTTATTGTTCTTCACCGCCAGCCATGATTGCTCATGGGTATTACCCCAATATGCATGGGTATTATCATACGCCGCACAGGTATAATCAGCATTACCCCGGGCAAATGTATCCTGCTCTTTATAGTCAGCAGGCCATATCCGTTTCAGACCGGCAGGAAACTGATAAACTCCTCTTGTCTCCAATGCGGAGGCCGTTTCCGAGGCCAGGAATAGTTGTCCGGGAAACCGTGCCGGTAATGCGGCATAATCATAATCCTTATAATTAAAGCCCAGCACATCCAGGGCAATGGATTGGTAAATGAAATTCTTCTCCGGATTGGTTTCCGTTAATGCGCAGGTTACCGGCCTTGTGGGATCGAGGTCTTTTACTATCTGTACCAGCTCTTTGGCAATGATGGTGCCACTGCTGTCAAACTGATTACGGATCTCGTTGCCGATACTCCACATAAACACCGAAGGATGATTGCGGTCACGCAGCACCATGGCTTCCAGGTCGGCTTTATGCCATTCTTTAAAATCAAGATGATAATCAAACTTGTTTTTCTTTTTATTCCAGGTATCAAATGCTTCATCCATTACCAGGAAACCCATTTTGTCACAGAGGTCTAAAAATTCCGCCGCCGGTGGATTATGTGAAACCCGGATGGCATTGCAACCCATTTCCTTTAAAATTCGCAGCTGTCGTTTTGCTGCTTCATTATTATAAGCAGCCCCTAATGCCCCGAGATCATGATGCATACAAACACCCTTGATCAATAAAGGTTGCTCATTGAGCGTAAACTGCCCTTTGCTGTTAAATGCAATCGAACGTATGCCAAAACTGATTTCCTCCTCATCCATCAGTATAGCGGATACAAAGACTTTGAACCGGGCCTTATACAGGTTTGGCTGATCTACGGACCAACGTTTTGGATCCGGAATCTGTGCACTGATACTAAACTCATCTGTTGCTTTTACCTGCCGGTTATCCGCTGAAAATTTTCCGACTGGTTTACCAGCCGGGTCAATTATCTCACATTCAACAATGATGTCCGGATTTGTATTTTTAGCTGACCTGATCCGGGCCAGGGCATTGAAGGTTGCACGGTCAATAGTAATCTGTGGCGTTGTTATAAAAACACTATGGGGGATAAACTGAAAAGACCGGGTAGAGATGAGTTTCACATCCCGGTAAATTCCCGAGCCGGTATAATACCTCGAATCCGGCTGATGACTATTATCCACTTTCACAGCAATCACATTCTTCTTCCCGTAGTTGAGGTATTTTGTCAGATCGAAATAGAAGGGTACATACCCATAAGGCCGCTTTCCGAGATAGTTCCCATTGATCCATACTTCACTGTTTCGGTATACCCCATCAAATTCAATCCGGTGGTTCCTGAAACTATCTTCAGCCGGCACAAAGAAAGTTTTCCGGTACCAGCCAACACCCCCCGGCAATGATCCTCCCTGGTTAGTAGCCGGCGCGTCTTTTTTAAAATCCGATTCAATACTCCAGTCATGCGGCAGCTCGAGCTTCCGCCATTTACTGTCATCATGAACTTCTTCATAAGCGAGGCTGTCATTGCCCAAAAAGAATTTCCAGTCTTTATTGAAGTCAAGAGTCTTTCTCACTTGTGCGGATGATACAAGTGAGATTAAGAAAACAAAAAGAAAATATATAAAATTAATTCTCATGTTATTATTTAATACTTGTCTTTGTCACCCTTCGGCACGCTCCCACCTTCGCATCGCTACGGTCGGCAGGCAGGGTGACAACCAGCTGCTGTTGTCATGGTGAGCTTGTCGAACCATGACGAACCATACACACCTAAAGCGAAACCATCGCCTTGATCACCCCATTCTTTGGATCCAGCCAGCTCTTAAAATTATCCTTCACCTCTTCGAATTTCACCCGGTGTGTGATGTAGGTAGCCGGATCCACTTTCTTCTCCTGCATACAGCTGATCACGTGATCAAAATCTTCGGTGGTCGCATTGCGGCTGCTCATCAACGTGGCTTCGCGTTTGTGGAACTCCGGATGTGCCACTTCGAGATTACCCTTCTGCAAACCTACCAGTACATACCGTGCCCCATGTGCCATATATAAAAACGCATTGTTGATGGCTTTCTGATTACCTGTGGCATCGATCACCACCGTAGGCATATCATTATTGGTAATTTCTTTGAGTCGCGCTGTCACATCTTCCGCCAATGGGTTGATGGTATGCTCCACCTTCAGTTTCTCCCGGCAGAAAGCCAATCTTGTTTCATTTACATCCATCGCAATTACTTTACCTCCGGCGATCCGGCCAAACTCCATAATACCCAGCCCGATCGGACCGGCACCGATCACTAAAACAAATTCACCGGGACGAACACCGGCTCTCCGGACACCATGTGCCCCGATGGCCAGGGGCTCCACTAAAGCCAATTCATCAAAACTCATATCGCCGCCATGCAGTAAGGCAGTGACCGGTACGGAAATATATTCCATCATGCCCCCATCGGCATGCACACCAAATACACTGATCGCCGCACAACAGTTACGCAATCCATTCCGGCAGGCTATACATTCCCCACAGTAGAAATAAGGAATGATCGTCACTCTTTCTCCCTTACTGAAACCGGTGGCCGGATCCACCTCCACCACTTCGCAGCCCAACTCATGACCTAACACTCTTGGATAAACGAAATAAGGCTGTGTGCCTTCAAAAGCATGCAGGTCAGTACCACAAATACCGATACGGTGTACTTTTAAAATTGCTCTTCCTTTTTCCGCCACCGGTTGTTCCCTGCTGATATAGTCAAACGAACCGGGTTCCGTACACAATAATGCTTTCATATATTTAATTGATTACAAACTTATATAAACCCGACCCTGTTTTTACCACGGCTTTACCGTCTTTAAACTCCGCCTGTACTTTTTTTCCATTTACCTGTACAACCGCCCCCGGTTTCGCCGGCAGGTAAAATACAGCCGTACTGTTGGCCGGTATTACGGTGATCATATCAAACTTATCACCCGATTTCATCCACTTGGTTTTAATCAGTCCATACGGAGAAACAAACTCCGCTTTTACCGTCTGAACATCACCAACAGGTTCCGGCCGTATTTCCACTTCTTTATAAGCAACTGAGCGGGGCGTTTGCCTGATGCCCGCCAACCCGGAATAAAACCATTCCATCAGGTGCCCCAGCATAAAGTGATTATTGCTGACCGATTCATACGCCTGCCAGCTCTCTGTCAATGCCGTAGCACCATGCTTTAACTGAAAGCCGTAGCCCGGCACATCATCCCGTGAATTCATATCAAATATTATATCACTCCGGCCGGCCTGCTCCAATGCTTTCAATACGTAGCGGTAACCTATATCGCCTGCGGTAAGGGCGTTATTGCGTCCCTGTATATCCCGTACCAGTGCATCGACCACCGCTTTTTTATTTTTTTCTTCGACCAGTCCCATGTACAGAGCCATGGCATTAGCGGTCTGACTGGCAGAATCATACTGCATTTTCACAGGATCAAAAAAGGCTTTATTGAAAGAAGCCTTCACTTCTGCTGCCATTTTTGCATATACCGGTATATCACCCTTCTTACCCAACAAGGCCGCCGCCTGTTGCATAATGGTAAGATCATAATAGTAAGTAGCCGTTGCCGTTATCCCCGCTTTTGTCATTTGCGCAAATCCGGATTTCTTCGGACCGATGTCGAACCAGTCACCCAATCCATGTGCTATAATATTATTTTTCGCCGTGTCTTTCATAAACCGGACATAGCGTTTCATCATCGGGTAACTTGTTTCCAGTGCCTGCTTATCGCCATACCAGCGGTAATTATACCAGGGCAGAATTATTGTCGCACTGCCCCATTCGGTTGACTCATCAAAAGGCGGGGCAAAAATCACCATCTCCGGTGCTATTTCCGGTATCCTTCCATCCGGATATTGCGACAACTGCAGGTCATTCATCACTTTGCGGTTCAGGGAAGCTACATCATACTTATATTGTACGGAAGCACCCATCAGGTGTGTCTGTTCCAGCCAGCCAAGTTTTTCCCGGTGCGGGCAATCCGTGAACACGGAGACCATATTGCTCTTTATAGCCCAATCGATCAGCTGATGTGTCTGGTTAAAAAGTTCATTGGAACAACTGAAAGAACCATGTTCCCGTGCATCATTGCTGATATGCAAGCCCTCCACCCGGATCAGTTCGGGACGCCGGCCACCGGAATCCTTCGGCAGACAATGCGCTTCAATATAACGCATACCAGTATACGTAAATAAAGGCCGCCAGCTTTCATCCTCTTCGCCTTTCAGTATATAGGTAAAAAAAGAAGGGCTGCCGGTGGCTTTCTGGTTCGCCGTTCCATCGGCATTGATCAGTTCAGCGGCGAAGAGCCGGATGGTATCCCCTTTATTTCCCCTGACCTGAATAAAAGGTATCCCGGAAAAATTCTGCTTCAGATCATACACCTGTACACCCGGTCTCAGCATCCTTACATCCGCTATGGTAAACCGTTGCTTTATCTTCACCGGTTCCTGCATCTCCGCCAGTAAACCAGGAGGTCCTTTCACCACTACCGCCTGCTTCCAGCCCGATGCATCAAATCCGGGACTATCCCAGCCATACTGTTCCTTATTGGCATCATAATCCTCTCCGCCAAACATACTGCTGAAAATAATGGGAGAAGGAGCCGCCTTCCAGCTTTCATCCGTCACGATTACTTCACTGCTGCCATCCGTGTATTCCACCTGTGTTTTGGCAATTAACATCGGATAGCCCCAGCCACCGGTCATCTTCCGGTAACGCTGTGAAGGGATATAATAAAATCCATTACCGAGGAGTACTCCAATTACATTCATACCCTTATCCACTTGCCGGGTAATATCAAATGTCAGGTAATAGGCCTGCTTGCTGTAATTCGTCCATCCACCAGCCAGAAAATGGTCCCCGATTGTCTTTCCGTTTACGGATAACTGAAAATGCCCCAGCCCACTGAGAAAGATCGTAGCTTTCCGAATCTCCTTTTTCAGCTCAACTGATTTACGCAATAATGGCAGCACCACCGGCCGGGTACCCCAGGCTTTTTTTCCATTAAGATGTACATGCGGGGCAATTACATCGGAATCCGCCAAAGCCTCGTAACCGATCCAGCGGGCATTCTCCCAATCCGCGGGCTTCAGTAAGCCCATCTGCCAGCCGGAGATAGCACTCCAGGCAGATGCCTGCCCCTTATTGTCCCAGATCATCAGTTTCCAGTAATACCGCTTTGCAGCCAGCAATGGTTTGCCTGCATATTGCACCTGAATGGATGCACCGGATGCTACTTTTTTTGAATCCCAGATATTTCCCTGATCTTTTTTCAGCAGCAGTGAATCATCGGCTACAAGAATCCGATAGGCTGATTGCAGCACATTCCGCTGATCCGTTTGTATCTGCCAGCTCAGCCTTGGATTAGCCGGCTGTACACCCAACGGCTCTACCCGGTCTTCACAACGCAGCTGCCGCACAAATAAAGATTGTGTTTGTGCCTGACAAACCTGCAGCAGCAGTAAAAAAGTTAATACAATTGTTCCTTTCATTTTTGACTTATTGTATCTCAATACCGGATACCGACAATTTTTCTCCTCCTTCAATTACCAGTTTCACTTTATAATTTCCCGCATTGATCTGCGTGCCGGTATTCACGGTAAACTGATTCCACTTTCCTTCTCTTGTAAAAGTAAAATGCACTTCTTCATCCATCATCCTGTTGCCCCCTGTATCATACAGTTGCAAACGGCCTTTAATGGCTCTGGTTTCCGGGTAATAATATTTAAGCGTAATGGAATAAATATCTCCTACACCAGTTTGTACCGGCCATTCAATGCTGACTGGTTGCTTATCAGTAATGATGCAGCAAAGCCGTCCGTTCAGGCTGTCTTTCCTGATACCGTCACTGATCACGGCCACATTGGAGCGATAGGGGGTGATGGGTTTGAGATCGTAAGCCGGTTGCATCGTATTTGCCTTTTGCCAGGCAATGATACAGCCCCCATAAGCATCCAGACTTACCATGACACCTGCTGGCAATCTTTTTTTGAACAGCTTGTATTCGGTCCCTCCTTTTTCATCCGTTACAATTCGTTCATTCATCGGTTCAGCACCCTGGATCAGATCAGCGTCCTGCTCCGGATTCCTTACGGCTACATAAAGATCGGTAGCCTGCTCCCCGCCGATCCTTACAAAAGAATTGGCACTCTTATTATTAAAACGAATCCAGTCCGCTCCATAAAGCACCGGTGGAAGATAATGGAACCGGTAAGGTGCACTCAGCCATTGCCTGTCACCTATATCCATCCAGCTTTGTACAGCATAAGAAGTTATATCAACCGCCATGGAAATGTCCCCATCCTGTTTTCTTTCTGGCACGGCTACTGCAATTGCACTGATCAAGGCCTGCCCGGCTTTGGATTCCGGGAAACTGATTACGATACTTCCCTTGTCCACTTTTACTTTAACGGTTTTCTTTAACGCTTTATTCGTACCGGCTTCTTCCCATAAATCCAGATCATCAATCACCCTCTTTCCGTTGATCGCCACATCAAAGATCCGTTTACCTTTTGCATTCAGGTCTCCACCAATACCGATCCAGGGTTCCATAAAATACAACTCAACCAGGCATTCCCCATTGGGTATACCATTCAATGTGTAAGTAAGTTTGTCTTTCCCATAACGGAAATCCTGAAAGATTTTCCAGTCCTTTATGTTGCTTACCGGGCTGAAACTTCTTCTCTGACCCGCAAAGTTTTCAGGCAGTTCCGGGAATGCAGCCGTCCAGCTTTGAGCAACATCCTTGTCGGCACTCCAACGGTTTGAATACTGATCCACATATTCCGGTCCGCCACAATTGATCCGTCTGATGTATTGATATCCTTTGGCCGGCGACAATAAACTAATATCATTCTTGTAAAGTTTATTAAAAGCCGGTGCTTCCGGAAGATGAAACAGTACAAGTGTATCTCTTGCCACAACCTTTCCTTGCTGATAACCGACTGCATATAAGAGATTATACTTTATGTCCACGCTGTCCCACTGAAAATGAGTGCCCACGCCTTTCCTCTTCCTTTTACCTAGCGAGCTGCCTACTATGTCATTGAACAACTCCACTTCCTCACAATTACTATATACCACAATTCCATTCTTTATTCCCGGCGACAGCCAACGATTTGGCCAGGTATGCGAAGCGATATAAACCATCGGATCTTTCTCTGCAGAAACATAATTACTGCGGAACATATAATAGGCATCTGTCGGCTCTTCCCAGGGTGTAAGTAATCCTTTGTAATTCACCGGACCAATGCGATCAATTTCACGCAGACCTTCACCACCCTGTACACGACCGGGATTATCGTGCGATGTGAGCAACCAGAAAAAATGACCAGCCACACTATCTTTTACGGATTCAGCCAGGCGAACCTTCTTTTCCATCAGGGCCGTAAAGCGATCTTCACTCAACGATCCATCGGATTTGTATCCACCCTCACTATGCAGATCAATACTACGCCAGGCACCATACTCACCGACCAGTACCTGCTTCTTCAGGTCTTTCGCATAGTCATCCGGATTACCTCCGTAGGTGCCGGTCCAGTTCTGCGGCACATCCCAATCTGTACCGCTGCCGCCATTACAGGTAGTGACTAACCGTTGTGAAGAAGCCGTCGGGTCCAGTGAACGGATGAGTTCTGTACACTCCTTTGCAAAATCTTCGGGTAGCTTGCTTTCATTCTGCAGCCCCCATAAGATCACCGACGGACTGTTCCTTCGCTCGATTACCCATTCTCTTAAAAGTTCTTTGAAGTTTTTCCGGAACTCAGGGGTATCATACCATACATGTGCAGATAATTGAGTCCACCAGAGAATACCGCGCTGATCACAAAGATCACCATATAATAAATTATGCGGCTGATGGCCGTCACGAAACGCATTGAAGCCCGCAGACTGTATCCAGTTCATCCGTGAAATGATCTGTTCCCGGCTGAACGCATGACTTTGTCCCAGCAAATGTTCATATTCCGCAATGCCATTCAGAAAAACAGGTTTGTCATTTAATAAAAACTGATTGGAAGCTGTCTTCCAGTTGATCGTCCGGAAGCCAAATGGCGTACTCAACCGATCCAGTACTTTATTGTTCTCCATCAGTATGGTCTCAATGGTATACAGATATGGGCGTTCCACCGACCACCACTCCGGATTCTTTTTCAACTTTAATGACTGTGCCACAATTACAGAGTCTCCTTTCCTTGTCAATTTTTCAACCTGAAACCTGTCAACCTGCTTGCCCCACTGATCCAATAACTGTTGTACAATCACTAATTTCCGTTGTCTTGCAGAATAATTCTTGAAACTCGTATTTACATTAAGAGTTACTCCATCCATCTTAATAGCGGCCCAGGCGTGTACACCGAAAGGAGCTATCCGCACCTCGTTGGTGACGACTAAATGTACCGGTCTGAATATTCCCAACGGTTGTGAGCCTTCAGAAAAACCGCGTTCATCACTGCAACCTCCACAAACCCAGGGAAGCGTTTTAATATTGGGTGGATGAGTGGCAATGACCAGCACCTCGTTTGTCCGGCCATCAGTTAAGAGCTGATCTGTTATATCGATCGTAAAACTGGTGCGGCCACCAGCGTGACCACCCACTTCCTTTCCATTTAATCTGACCCGCACAAAAGAACCTGCCCCTTCAAAAAAAAGAAAAAATCGTTTGCCGGATTTAGGTTGCTTCACACTGAAATTTTTCCTGTATACAGCAACACCATGAAAATTACCATGAAGCAAGCGACGATAACCTTCATACTGATCCCAGTTGTGTGGAATGTTCACCTTTTTCCAACCCTCATATTTACCGAGCGGTGGAAGCAGGGTCCATTCTTTCCCTGGTTGTGATGGCAATGCAAAACTCTCCCAGTCCTTGTCGAGGGAAATATCCTGCCGTTGGGCATGAACCAGCATGCCCTGCATCATCAGGAAAAGAATGAGATAATATTTATTGTTTCTCCAACGCTTCATTGAACCGGTATATCCCGTTTTTAATTGTATTTAGTTTTGTGACTTTATCATTATAGCGCAGTACCAGGGGTGTTCCCGCTTTTGATACCACTGTCAGTTTTACCAGTTTGCCTCCCTGCCATTGAAAATCCAGTACAAAACCACCGCGTGCACAGATGCCTTTTACTGAGCCATCCGGTAAAGCAGCAGGCAGCGCTGGAAGTATATCTACAAAACCGGTATGACTTTGCACCAGCATCTCGCCGATACCGGCGGCACCACCAAAATTGCCATCGATCTGGAATGGCGGATGCGCATCAAATAAATTCGGATAACTGCCTGCGCCTCCTTTTGCCGGACTCATCAGCATTTGTATCATTTTATAGGTATGATCGCCGTCTTTGAACCGGGCCCAGCAATTGATCTTCCAGCCAAGACTCCAGCCCGTAGCTGCGTCACCCCGGTAGAGCAATGATTGTTTGGCTGCCTGCATCAGTTGCGGTGTTGCATCATAATTAATTTCATTGCCGGGATACATACCCCACAAATGAGAAATATGCCGGTGCTTATTCGTGGTGTCATCCCTGTCCTGCATCCATTCCTGTAATTGCCTGTACTTCCCGATGGTATTGGGAGCAATGCGTTTGTATTTATTCTGTAATTCAGCTTTCAGCTCATGATCCACTTTTAAAATATCCGAAGCAGCGATCACATTATTGAACAGATCGCGGATGATCTGGTGATCCATCGTAGGACCAGCCACCAAACCTCCCTGCTCCGGAGAATTGGAAGGCGTACTGATCAGAAAACCCGTTACGGGATCTTTTACCAGGAAGCTGGCGAAAAAACGGGCTGCTTCCCGCATAATGGGATAGGCTTTGTTTTTAAGGAATATTTTATCCTGCGTAAATAAATAGTGTTCCCATAAATGTTGCGTCATCCATGCACCACCCGTAACCCAGATACCATGATTGGAGGCATTGATGGCCGCGGTTCCTCTCCACAAATCGGTATTATGATGCAATACCCAGCCCGGAGCATTATAATATTCTTTTGCGGTTACTTTCCCGGTTTGAGACAGATCACTGATCATGCCAAACAAAGGTTCATGCATCGGGGAAAGATTCAGCAATTCCGCCGGCCAGTAATTCATTTCCGCGTTGATATTCGTGGTGTACTTACTGCCCCAGGGTGGTAATAACAGATCATTCCATATTCCCTGCAGGTTGGCCGGTCTTGTACCCGGACGGGAAGAAGAAATCAACAGGTATCGGCCATACTGCTGGTATAAGGCAACAAAGGAAGGATCAGTATTGCTGGCAAACTTTTCAAGACGCAGATCGGTTGGAAGGGATTCATTCGCTGACAGTCCGGCATTACCCAATTGAATTGAATAAGTAGTAAAATAACCCTGGTATTCCTTACTGTGTGCCGCTTTTACCTGTTCGTACGTTTTCCCTTTTAATAAAGCCAGCGCCTGCACACAGGGTTTCAGCGGATCGCCACTTACATCCTTATAGTTTTTATAATTGGTACCCGCCGTAAGATACAAGGTGGCTTCGTCGGCACCGGTGACCTTCATTTTCCCATCCGCAATGGTAAGTTTACCCCCTTTAATCAGTAACTGCAAATGCGAAACCGCTTTTATAGCGCCATGACGAACCTGTATCTGCAAGGCTACCGTATTCGCATTCACTTGTTTAATGCTGAAATTTTTATGCGTGGTACCCAGATACGCTTCAAACTGAAGGCTTCCTTTTGCATTACTGCTGAGGCGGGTGACCACAGCCTGGTCAGGAGCACTGACAAAATACTCCCTTCTGAATTGTACGCCGCCCGATGTATAACTGGTAGCAGCAACCGCATTACTGATATCCAGTTCCCGCCGGTAATTACTGATCTCTGTGTGATCAAACTTCAGCCACAAATCACCGAAGGGCTGGTAGCTTGCCTGGTATTCGCCAACAGGCGGGGGGTCATTGTCCTGGATAAAGTAGCGCCACTCACCATTTAATGACAGTTTAGCTTTTTCATTCGCAACCGGATATATACCAATATGCCGGGTGGTATCTTTATAACCATATACGCCACCCTTATTGTCAAAATTGATTACCTGGATGGCAATGACGTTCACCCCGGGATGCAGCACTTCTTTCGGAATCGTATACAGACGCGGTTTATCACTATTCATCGACCCTACCAGTTTACCATTCACGTAAGTAATGTCCATATCACGTATGCGGTTCAGGTCAAGGGTCAGGTCTTTACTTTCCCAATCCGCCGGCAATTCAAAACCAGTACGCAACCACACAGCACCATCGAGTCCATCAAAGCCATATTGCTCCCAACCGTCCCAGGTGGGTACCTGCATAAACTCCCATTCACTGTCATCATACTGTTCCACGGCCGGATTGCCCGGTAATCCCTTTAGTGATTTTACTTTGTCCAGCCAGCCTGTCCGCTCCCCGTCATTGCTCTTCAATCCCATAAACTCCTCACCTGCCAGGGCCTCGGCCTCCTTCTGTTTTCCATTAAACAATAACTGCCGGATGGTATCCAGGTATTTCCAGGCCCCCTTCCTGTTATAATCACGCGGACCACCGGTCCAGATCGTTTCTTCATTGAACTGTATCCTGTCCAGCTCCACCCCGCCAAACAACATGGCGCCGATACGCCCGTTACCAATGGGCAGCGCTTCCGTCCATTTCACTGCTGGCTTATTGTACCAGAGTTTGAGGTCCTGTGAAAACATAGTATATCCCGACAGGATATAAACAGTCAGTATAATTAAGTTTCTTTTCATCATTCAAATAACCAGTCCAGGCTGATCCCTTTCTTATCACTCATCAATCCCGCATCATATACCGGCACCACCTGATTACCCTGGATAAAACCAAGAATCAGGCAAACTCCTTTGCCCAGTTTAAGTGTATGTTCACCGGCGGCAAAGCTGTATACATGAATATTTACCGGAGGTAACCCATCAATAGCTACCGCATTACTGATCTTTATATCCGACTGCCCGTAATCATCCGCACCGGCATTGGTTTCCAGTTCGGGTTCTTTCAGAAATACCGTATCGGTAACAAAAGCGCCCCGTTGTGTTTTAAAATAACCCACCAGGAGTTTTACCGGCTGGCTACTGTTAAACTGTATAAACGTGCCGTTCTTTATCTGGTCAGCAAAAGAGGTCCTTACACCCCGCAGCTCTTTTAGCTCCGGCGCCACCTGGCGAATGACAAAACCGGTATCCTCAAACGGTGTTGACAAAGAATCCAGTGTATACCTGTTGCTTTTATTGTTAAATAATGAAACGCCGAAATCGGGTAAACGGATAATCGTCTTTGCCGTTGCGGCTTTCTGATTTTTGAGCGAATCAATTTTATACTGAAAGATTTTCAGCTCTTTCTCAAACACCGGCAGCATTTCTTTCCAGTGCTTGAATGTTCCATTTACGCCCCGCATCGGGATCTTACGCTGCTGCGTCTGCATACTGTTGGCATAAAGATAACTGGCTTTGGTTAAGCGGGTCAGCCTCTCAAAACTGGCGACACTGCTGTTGAGTGCGGCAGCCGCTCCATCGAGATCTTTTGTATCCATCGTGTATTTATAACGCAAGGTCATCAATGCAGCTTCAGCTTTCTGTGAATAGAACCAGGCGAGCGCATGATAACACAGTATATCATTTTTCAACCGGTTAAATTCCGCGATGTTCTTCTTTGGCTTTACCGCATGAATCACTTCATAGGCGATCCCGGCGTGCCGGCGCACATCGGTTATTACCTGATAAGGGGTTTCTCCAGTATGATTCAGTCCCTTCGCCTGTTTATCTGCATAATCCAGCAACATTTCTCCTTCCGGTGCTTCACTGTCATACAATAAAGTAAAGAGCCCGTAGCGGTAAGGGTTAATCAGTTGTGTCATCAGCATTCCCAGGGTCAGGGTTTGCCGGTTGCCATCTGTAATACCAAAGCGACGTAATAATTTCGGAGCAATCTCACCGGTTTCTTCATATGCTTTCAGTATCCATAGTCCATCCGTAAGGGAACAACCATATTTTTCCGCCAGCAGTCCGGCCCAGTAATTCATCTCCTCTGCCCTGTCACGTTTTGCTTTCCAGGCATAACGGGCCCAGGCTTTGTACCAGATCCAGTCCCTTTCAATCTGCAACAACCGTTTCCCTTTTACACTATCGGCTGAATAAGGCCAGTCCCAGTATGAAGCCTGCGGATACAAATGCAGGCCATTCCCACCCATTACTTCGTGCATGCCAATGACAGATTGCTGGATAAAATCTGGCGAGCCATAACGGAAAGGTTCAAGATTGGCGAGGATATGTACATTTTCAATTTGAACTGAACCAAGCTTACTGAGCGTTTGGTGCAATTCTGCCCAGCTGCCACGAGGACGCGTATAAGTCAGCGCTTCCCCATTGAACTTCGCCTCTGTATATAAATTTTTATAGAGTGGCAGGGCCGCTTTCATCACGGCCGGGGCATCCGTATCATGTGCCCGCAGTACGATCGGAGGCTCCGTCGTCTTTCCCAATTTATTTAACCCATCCTGTACACCAGGAATAATGGTTTTGGTAAACCACTCAATATCATCGGGACCCGTGCCCTGCATCGCTTCTCCCAGGCAAACCATTAATCCCACATTGGGGTATTTCTCCACAAAGGCCGCGATCGATTTCCGGGTATAATCCGAAAGCAGCGGCGTAATTGGCCGCTCCCTGTCCTGTGTTTTTATTTTATGATAGTCTGCAAAGGGTTTTGAAACAATAATATTGTAGAACATCTGTATTACCCATATTCCGCGCTTGTCCGCTTCACTGGTAATAAAGCGGTACATCTCTTCATTTTTCTTAAAGGTGGAATCAGGTACTTCCACGGCATAGGGATACTCTTTCAGTCTGACCAATGAGGCGAATGGATGCCCGTTCCACAGATACAGGGAATTCATCCGGTTATCCACCATCGAATCCAGCACCTGTATCCAGAGTTTTTTATTATACAGCCAGGGAAAGGTTCCGGGTGTATACGGATACTCATATACGTTATGCCCCGGCAGGTAATAGGGTTTTTGAATACCGATACACTGCCCGCGCAATACCATTTCCGGCGCTTCTTCTTCACTATAGTTGTCCGGAAATTTTTTATCCTGTTTCAGCCGGTCCAGGTAATCGAGCACTCCGTACAACAAGCCCGTTTCATCATTGCCGGTAATGCGGGTAATGCGGTCCTTGCTCACTATCCTGTACCCTTCTTTCCTGCCAATAAACGATTTTACTTCCAGGTAAATTTCCTGCCGCTGACTACGGAGCGGGGTGCTGCGTATATAATTATTCAGCCGGTCACAGGCGTATTTCAAACGGGGACTGCCGGTTTCACCTTTTATGCTTACCTGGCCCGTTACATGTATACCGGCCAGCATTATAACACCTATAATCAGCGCGCTTCTCATCAGTTATTTTTGTTCAGCTAATTCATTCAGATAAATTTCCAGCATGGTATACCCGCTATTGTCTTTTTTATTCCTGTCTTCCGGATCGGCCGGATTCAGTCCATTCTTTTTCTCCCACTCATCCGGCATACCATCCTGATCCGTATCGGCAGGGGCCTGCCCGTTTGCATAAGCCGGCCAGCCGCCTACGGCGCCGGGTATATCTATGATCCCGGGCTTGCCAAACACCCCTTTTCCACTGGCCTTCCTGTCCTTTGTTTCATTGATTATCCTGGTATCCACGGCATCCCGTACCGGCAGATACGCGCCGGCATATTTTAATACCCGTACGTAGGCCTGCTCCGCTGTTTCCACGGGTAGCGGAACAGAAACGGGAAACGGTTTGTCTGAAAGCGCATTGGACGGGTTTCCCGCTTCTTCCAGGTCCACGCCTTTCTCATTCTTTTTGGTCAGCGATTTCCAGGTGTCCATTATATTTCCTTCCACATACCACTGCCCGGTGCCTTTTGCATTTTCGGCCTGGTATGAAGCATGGACAAACTTTACAATATCCGGGGAAGCCGGTCCGGGTTTATAAAAATTATTAACGATGTTTACCTGCGATACCCCGCCGGCAATATTTACTTCACCCCCATAACAGGCATTGGGATTGGCCCAATTATACACCACATTATTCCGGTAATCAATGAGCGCGATGGTATCATGTGCCCTTGCCCCGTTGAAACGGATGGCCCGGTTATTCAGATGCGCAAACAGGTTATGATGATAGCTGGCATACTGACCGCCCCAAACACCACCATATGATCTTTTTCCCTTCATGTGCCCGGCGTCATATAAACCCTCACTTACAATACTCCATTGCACCGTCGTATTTTTTGTATCGTACATGGCGGCACATTCCTCATTGGCCCAGCTGAAACTGCAGTGATCCACAATCACATCATGACAGTTCTCCATATCAAAGCCGTACAACCCGTTTTTCAATGTTCCCCCGGGACGGGAGCGGATAAAGCGGATAATGATATTGCCGTGATTGCCTTTTATCCCGGCACCGTTCAGAATAAATGAATTGTCTTTAAAACAAATCCCATCGCCCGGAGCTGTTTGCCCCGCAATCGTCAGGTCCGATCGTTTAATCTGGATTTTGCTCTGCAATTCAATTAACCCGCCCACGCGGAATACCACGGTCAGCGGTTCACCGGGAAATTGTTCAATAGCCCAGCGAAAACTGCCTTCCCCGTTATCGTTGAGATTCGTAACCGCCACTACTTTTCCACCACGGCCGCCTGTAGCATACTTACCAAATCCTTCAGCACCTGGAAAAGCCAGCTGTTGCGCCATCAATGCCTGGCTGCAATAAATAGACAGAAACAGTACTATAAAATTTTTAATCATAAATGCGCTTTTATTTCCGCTTCAGATCAGTTCGTCAGGTCGTATGCCTCCCTGTTCACTGGAACGATAGGCCGCTTCCACAGCCGCCATAGTATAGATGCAGTCTTCCACGGAATTGTCGGCCTGTGTAATCCTGCCGGCAGCCGCCTGCATTACCTGTTCCATAGTGCCGATAAATGCATGCGGAAACCAGCTGCCTTCAATCATTGCTTCCTTCCATTCTGGTGTCTTTCCCTCTTCCAACACTACATATTCAAAACTGTCTGCTTCACCGCGGGGATAATTGATCAATGCGCCGAAACGGATCAGCACCGCCCCTTTCTCTCCTTCAATTTTAATATAGGATTGCTGTTTGGGTGTGCCGTAATTATGACAATGATTGGTTAAAATATTCGCCCGGATCATTTCACCGTAATCCAGTATGATATTACTACGGACGGAAGCAAGGGCGGGCATGGATGCATGACGGGTGGTTTTCGCATATACGGATGCCGGATTGCCGAGCAGGTGCCGTACCAGGTCGATATAATGAATGCTGTGATAAAGGATCTCCACCCGGGGCGACGTCATCAGGAAATCCCATAAATGCCAGGGCGTATATACATTCACGTTAATTTCAATGTCATTTATCATACCCAGCCGTCCACCCGCCATCATCTTTTTTACTTCCAGAATAAACGGGGCATATCGTAACTGAAAATTAACCGCGGCCTTCAGTTGTTTACGACGGCAGATGGCTAAAATCTCCTTTGCTGCCTGAATATCGTCACCCATGGGTTTTTGCAGTAATACGGAGCAGCCATCGGGTAACTGGTTCAGCAAGGGAATCATGGCCGGACCGGGTACTGCCATATCCACAATGGCATTGGCCGGTAACTGTTGCAACATCTCGGCAGCACTATGAAATACTTTGGGAATTGAAAACCGTTCTGCAGTGGACATCGCTTTTACCGGATCCAGATCACAGATGGCCTGTACCTTAAATCCAGCCAGCTGATAAGCGGGTAAATGCGCCGTATTGACGATACCGCCTGCCCCGATTATATAAACCGGCAGCTGCAATGCAGCAATATCACGGGAGTGGTGTGACATAAATTTACTATTAACCAGCAGCACCCAACCTGTTTCCTTCTGTCAGTAGTAAAACAGCCGCAATCAGAATTACAATGGCTGCTGTTAATAACTGAACAGTCCGTTTACTGCTGTTCTTCCATTCTTTGAGCAACAAGCCGGTAACTGTACTCAGTAATACCAGCAATATCATATGTATGGCCCAGCTGCTGAATTCATATTTTCCCATCCGCACATGCCCGAGCCCGTAAAAGAAAAACTGGCCATACCAGAGCAGCCCCGTTATAGCAGCCATCAGGTAATTAATACCCAATGATCCTGTACCGGCGTTATGGTATTCATGAATAGTTTTATTCTTCCGGTGAAGGTACAGACAATAGAGCAGGGTGGTCAGGAAGGCCCCGGTATTGGAGAAAATATAAATCACATTCCCCTGGTAATTACCGGCTCCGTGTTGTGCCGCCACATCCGCAATGGGCTGTCCCTGGTTCAGGGAAAATCCATAGAGCGCGGAAAGTACACCGGCCAGTAAACATAGCGGCAATCCTTTGGCCAGGGAAAAATTACTTGCTGCGGAATGACCTTTCTCCAGATCTCTCTCTTTGCTCCTGCCGGCCAGTCCGCATATACCTATACCAAACGCGCCTGAAACCACACCCGACATCAGAAAACCCGATCCGCTTCCGGACAAAGACTCCGTTAACGTGCCATTTACCAATGGTGGTAATAAAGTACCCAGCACACAACTGATACCAACGGCAATGGCATACGTGAGAGAGAATCCCACATACCGGATTGCAATACCAAAAGCCGTACCTCCCACTCCATACGCCATTCCTAGCAAGAATGAACGTTGCATGGCAGCCACCGGTGCTTCTTTTAATACCGCGGCAAGTTCAGGAATAGTTAACCAGGCAATCATTACCGGCAATATCAGCCAGCATACAGCCGCCTGGGCCAGCCAGTAGGTCTGCCAGCTCCACCCCTTTACCTTTTTCTCCGGTGTATAACAGAGCGAAGCGCTGGATGCACCGATAGCATGATAAAGGACTCCGTTAATGACTTCCATATAGCAGGTGGCAATTAATTAAAATGAATAAAAACGGGACGCATTCGCATAAACTACTTTATCGAGTTCTTCCTGATTCAGTCGTCCGGTCAGAACATCCAAATACCGGCTCCACGAATTTGTATAACTATCCGCTAACAAGGCCACGGGCCAGTCTCCTCCGCAGAAACAACGTTCCGTACCAAAATGCATCAGTGAAAAATCTATATAGGGTGCAATGTCCGCTGCTGTCCAGCCGGCTCCTTTCCCTGTTGTAAGTCCGAGACCGGAAATCTTCATATAAAACCCGGAATGCTGTGCTGCCTGTTTTATCAGATCCCCCCAGCGGCCAAACTTTTCACCGGTTGCAACAGGTGGCTGATTCAGGTGATCGAAGACCATCCGCAATCCGGGAATTTTCTCCGCAACAACCAGGGCGGTTTCTATATGAGCGGGTAAAATGCCCACCACATCAAACGGAATATCGTGTTCGGCTAATATCCCCAGACTTTGCAATACGGCCGGTTGTAATAACCAGCGGGGATCCTGTTCATCATGAATCAGGTGACGTACCCCTTTGAAATAATTTTCTTTTCCGTATTTATGTTGCAGGGCTTTCAGGGTGGCATCGGGATCTGTCAGTGGTAACCAGCCTACAATACCGGCAATCCAGGGAGTATGGGTAGCTACCTGCAGCATCCAATCGGTATCTTCAAAATTATTAGCGGCCTGTACCAGTATACCAGCGGTAATGCCAAGCGCTTGCCGCTCCGTTTCTATTTCGTCAATGGCATATACGCGGTTGAGCAAAGAAGTATTTCCTTTCAGCCAGGCATAATCGGCCTTGCTGAAATCCCAAATATGAATATGTGTATCCGCGATCCGCTGCATGATTTTTTGCTCCTTATTCTGACAGGCCCTGTAACTGGTTGCTGATGCCGAACTGTTTTTCAATAGCTTCATTGTGTTCCCCCAGCAATGGAGCACCGGTGGCAGAAAACAGAATCTGACCGTCTACTTTCACCGGGCAACGGGTGGTGGTTACTGAAATGCCTTTACTGGTCTTCACGGTCACTTCCATATCCAGCAGGCGGTAACCTTCTTCTTTTACCAGGTCATCATAATCCAGTACCGGCGCACACCAGATATCAGCCGCTTCCAGTATGCCGAGCCAGTACGCGGCCGGTTGCTGTTGCAGATGATCGGCCAATACCTTTTTGATCTCATCGCGGCGGGCAAACCAATCATTGCTGTCGCTGAATTGCTTTAATGGTTCACAACCCAGCAGTTCCGCCAGCGTGGGAATATTCGTCATTGCCAATGCAATGTAATTATCATTTGTCTTATACAAACCATATGGCGCCGCAATATATGCATGCGCGCTGTTCACCGCCCCGCGGACGGGGAGCTGCCGCCCATCATTATAATAACAGGTGAGTACTTCAAACTGAAAATCGAGTATACTTTCAAACATACTGACCTGTACCAGGGAGCCTTCGCCGCTCACCGTTTTGCCATAGAGCGCGGCGAGTATTCCCTGTGCAATATGGGTGCCGGCAAGTATATCCACCACCGCCACACCCATCGGCGTGGGGTTTTCATTATTATTATTGCTCAGCCAGGTCAGTCCGGATACAGACTGTAGCAACAAATCCTGACCGGGCAGGTCCTTCCACGGACCTTCTGTACCATAGCCGCTGATTTCCGCGTATATGATATCAGGTTTAAGCTGCTTTACCGCTTCATAATCCAGTCCGATTCTTTCCATCACCCCCGGGCGGAAATTATGCATGACAACATCCGCCTGCTTTATCAGTTGCTTTACCTTAAACAGGTCATCGGGATCTTTCAGGTCCGCCGCATAACTCTGTTTGTTGCGGTTGATCGCATGAAAAATTGTTGACTCGCCTTCAATCATCACATCCGATACATACAGCTCCCGGCAGATATCCCCCGTACCCGGCTTCTCAATCTTGATTACCTGCGCGCCCATATCCGACAACCGCAATGAAGCTGATGGCCCGGAGAGAAACTGGCTGAAATCCAGGATTAATATATTCTCAAGTAGTTTCATTCTTTATTGATCAGGTGTCTGCTGTCTGCTTCCGGTTGCCCGGGCTTACAGTAACATTGTTCTTACCGGTTAGTATAATTCTACTATCCTTATCTATCCGCTTTTCTGCCGGGTACCCGGTACCTCACACTTCGCAACACTTTTTATAATTCTGCCTTAATCCGTTCCGTATCCACTCCAACTCCCGGCGCCGGTCTTTTACTCAGCAACCTTTTCCCGTCCAGCCTTATTGGACAACGGGTGGTTATGATTTTCTTTCCAGATGCCACATCTATTTCCTGCTCCATCCCCAAAGCCTGATACGCTTCTTCATTGGTCATTTCCTCCCAGTTCTGCACATGCATGGCCCAGAGACCTGCATCATGTAAAAGATCCAGCCAGTAATCTGTGTTCTGATTGACCAGATGCGCAGCCAGCACTGTTTTTATTTCATCCCTTTTGGAAAAAGCCTCGCTCTTCTCAAAATCGCGGAGTGCACTGCAACCAATGGTATCTGCCAGTACATGAATATCCATCATGGCGATGGCAATATGTCCATCTGCTGTATCATAAATACCATACGGGGCACTCAGCAGCGGCTGGCCATTGGCCACATGACTCCGTTTCGGTTGCTGACGGGTTGTATAATAAGTGGTCAGTAATTCAAATTGAAAATCAAGCAGTGATTCCATCAGGCTCACTTCTATCCAAGCGCCTGTACCGGTTTTTTGCCGGCGTATCAGTCCGCCCAGTATACCCTGTACCAGCTGAGAGCCGGCCATAATGTCCGCAATGGAAATACCAAAAGGCACCGGCCCATTATTGCCATTGCCGGTCGTATAGGTTAGTCCCGTCATGGACTGCAGTAATAAATCCTGACCGGGTTTGTTCTTCCAGGGTCCTGTTTTCCCATACCCGGATATTTCCGCATAGATCATGCGTGGATTAATGGCTTTCACGGCGGCATAATCCAGTCCGTTTTTACCCATTACTTCGGGCCGGAAATTATGAATCAGTACATCGGCTTTTGCAATCAGCTTTTTTACAAGTATAAGATCGCCGGGGTCTTTCAGATTGGCTGTAAAACTTTCTTTATTTCGGTTAATGGTATGAAAGAGTAATGAACTTTCATCCACCCAGAGATCCTTGATCGCCAGTTTTCTTCCGGCCTCACCCACAACCGGTCGCTCAATCTTTATTACCCGGGCGCCCAGGTCGGCCAGCCGGAGTCCGGCAGAAGGACCGGATAAATACTGGCTGAACTCCAGTACGGTAATTCCTTGTAATGGCAATCCATTCATGCGTCAACAGTTGATACATTCTTCAGCAAACTTTGCTGATAAATCCTGTTCATTGTGGCTAAGGCTGTTGCCGGGTCGCCATCATGCAGCAGGCATTCTTGCAGGGGATCACCCGCATGATCCTGAAAATACAGGTACCCGTTGTAGCGGGGACGCATATAACCACGATCCATCAGGGGCAATACATTTTCAAAAAAACCATGGGTGAGGCGGTTGGCCGCTTCATCCAGCCAGGCGGAACGATGACCGGGTTGTCCGCCGTGTTCCATATATAATGTACGCTGACATTCTCCGGATACGAGTTCTGCAGCTACATCAAGGGCCGTTTCTTTATGGGCACAAAAGGCCGAAACAGATAACCCCGTGCCGCCGATCGTCGTCTTTAATTTTTCGCCGTTTATTGTCACCACATCTGTATAATATAATACGTGTCGCGCATAACCGCTGCGGGAATAATTGGAATAACCGTAGGCAAAGGGACAATACCAGTAGTCATCGGTTGCGCTCATCAGTTCCGCCACGGCAATGGGATTACAGTTATAAAACCTGCGGTCAATCCGGCTGTACAATTGTTTCATGGTCTGAATAGCCCGGATACCGGTAGCTTCATCAATTATTTCTTCCTGTGATAAAAAAGGTTCTTTTCCTGATGCGATACAGAAAGAATAGAAGTTCATCAACAGGTCAATGGGGATCGCGGGCACGGCTACTTTTCCTTTATCGGCCAGTGCAATTACATCTTCCCAGGTTTGGGGAGGATGTGGCAACAGGTCTTTCCGGTAACTGGCCGCCGGTGTGGCCGCGTCGATGGCCAGGGCCCACTGTTTATTATTATAAATATAGCTCGGATGCGAAAGTCCAACAGAATGAGCGGCCTGATCCTGCAGATAAGCGGCGGGTAAATATTCATCCAAAGGTAAAACGCAGTGGGTAGCGGCCGCACAGCCCACCCAGGGATGATCAATGATCAGGAGGTCATACTCACGTGTCAGTTTTTCAATCGGAAAATCGGCAAACTCCTGAAGGGTTCTTTTCTTCCAGCGGATCTCCACTTCAGGATGCCGTTCATTATAGCGTTGGGAGAAGGCCAGCAAGGGAGTAATTCCCCTGCTATGCCCCCAGGTAATGCCGTTCAGAACAATTGCTGCCATGGTTAAACGCTGCTTTTTTTAACCATTAATATATGTTCGCATAGCATGACCAGTTCGTTGTGCTGGTTAAAACATTCCACCAGTTCGGTTACCAATCCGTAGTCTGGTTTTTTATGATCTCTTTTGTCTTTAATAGTAATTGTTACCCGGATGGTATCATTGATAAAAACGGGTTTAATAAAACGGAGCCGCTCATATCCATAGGTCATGGATACCTCATTAATAAAATCGGCGGTCAGGCCAATGGCTACGGTAAAAATGAGGGTGCCGTGTGCAATCCGCTTACCAAAGGGTTGCGTTTTGCACCATTCCTCGTCCATATGATGGGGAAAAAAATCGCCAGACTGGCCGGCATGAATCACGATATCTGTTTCAGTAATCGTGCGGCCACGGGTTTGCCGGGTCTCATTCAATTCAAATTCCTCAAAGTACTTCTTTATGAACATGGCGTGCGAATCGTGGTAATAGAAGTCCGGTCTATCCTCTTTTCCCTTCATTTTCAGAGGCTTTCATCCGGTTTTAAAATCTCTTTAAAAGTAAATTCGAACCCGTTGCCGTTAAATGGACTGTTTTACTGATTTGATGGAATATTTTGTTGCATTTGCAGGTGTTTGCTCTAAGGAAGAAAGTGGGTTTTGGCACTATATTACCATTTCATATGAGTAATGAGTAATCAGTAATGAGTAGCCCGGGAAGAGACTTTACAGGTATGAAAAGGCAGAATGCGGAAGACTAATAAGCTGCTAAGGGAGCCAATTTCGGGTTAATAAAGATTAGTGCTGAAATAGCAAAAATGCTTGTTTACTTCCCGATAAGGGCTGAAAGCTGTTTGAAACAACTCAGAATCAGGGTCTCCATTTTGCATAAGGATTCCATTTTACAAAAATCCAGTTTAATAGCAATTCCAATGGCTGCATCTACCTCAATTACTGATCCTCGTGCAATTTCAAAATATCTTATGCGTTCAGTTTCGGACCGTCGTGAACAACCCTCTGCAATATTCAGATGCACTGAAAGTGCAGCCCGCCTGATCTGGGAAATCATCGCAAACTTTTCGTCCTTTGGAAACATTGCGGTTATGCGATAGCATTCTGAAACCAACTCGCTACTGTCTTTATAAACCGGTTTTTGTGTATGTGATAATTGCAAGAACATAGGAAGGTTTAAAGGTTTATACCCTAAATATATGATTTCAACCAATCCAAATTCCGGCTGTCGCCGAATGAATTATAATTCTTATCAATCCATGTCATTTCAGAAAAATGGTCCCAGTCCGGCCCGCTGACCCTCCTCCTGCTTTCAACCAGACCCATCCTGCAAACCCTCTTCCCGGACTACTCATTACTGATTATTCATTTCTCATCCTTCATTCAACCAGTCTCTGCCTGTAAACCCACTTCCCGGGCTACTCATTACTCATTATTCATAACTCATCCTGCATTCAACCAGTCTCTGCCTGTAAACCCACTTCCCGGGCTACTCATTACTCATCCTGCATTCAACCAGTCTCTGCCTTTAAACCCTCTTCCCGGGCTACTCATTACTCATTATTCATAACTCATCCTGCATTCAACCAGTCTCTGCCTGTAAACCCTCTTCCCGGGCTACTCATTACTCATCCTGCTTTCAACCAGTCTCTGCCTTTAAACCCTCTTCCCGGGCTACTCATTACTCATTACTCATTATTCATTTCTCATCCCCCCTTTTGGCCATCTCCCTCCCCCTCAGTAATTTTCCGCTATGAACGACCCCCAAACCACGCTCGGCATCGGCACCCGCCTCCAGCATACGCAATACGGCCCCGGAGTAATTGTGGCTCTCCGGTATGCCACGTATATGATTTCGTTTATCAATCACGGAGTAAAGGAAATAGACAAGACTGATGATAAACTGGAAGAAATTATTCCGGAAAATGTTTCCGCTGAAATCGAAACCCATTCGGAAGTGGAACGCTCCCTGCTGAAGATCCTGCGGCTCTGGGGAGGCATCACCGAAAATGTACCCCTGGGTGAAAAATGGTCGAAAGGCACTATGCTGCTGCAGCCTTTTGATAAAACATTAAAGCCTAAAGAAATTCCGGTGGAGGATTTCTTCCATAAGATCGTTATGCTCCGTGACCGGCTGCGGGTACTGGAACAGAATATCAACAGTCACAAAAAACTGGATGATGAGGATAAAGTAAACCTTCAACAGTATATCACGCGTTGCTATGGGTCGCTCACCACTTTCAATGTATTGTTTAAGGATAAAGAGGACTGGTTTGTGGGAGAGAAAACGACATAATCTTTCATATGAGACAAAAAACTGAAATCAACAGAAACCATTTCTGATTTTTCATTTCAGCGTATTGGCTGTTTCTAAACTTCACTTGAATCACACCATGTTTATAACCCTACTGATCTTTATTGCAGCATTGACGGTTTTGTTAGTTGCCGCGCAGTTATTTACCCGCGCGGCCGAACAGATCGGAAGTTGGTTAAAGCTTTCACCCTTTGTGATCGGCGTATTTATTGTTGGGATTGGCACATCCTTACCTGAGCTTATTTCCGGTATTCTTTCCACCAGCAAAGGATTATCAGAGATCGTACCTGGCAATATCATCGGGGCCAGTATTTCCAATATTCTGCTCATTACCGGGCTGGCCGTGGTATTGAATAAAAAAAGTATCTCCCTCAACAGCACTTATATCTATATCGATCTGCATTTTCTGCTCGGCAGTTTCTTTTTCTTCTACCTGATCGCTTATGATGGGGTGATCCGCTGGACAGAAGCCATTGCCGGTATACTGATTTTTATTGTATATAGTTTTTACCTGATTAAAGGTGGAGAGAAAAATGAAGAGGAGGAGACCAATACAACTCCTTCGGCCTTCCCTGTAAAATCATTTCTCTTATTAGTAGCAAGTGCCGTAGGTATTTATTTCGGGGCGGAGTATACTGTGTCTTCATTGGAAAAAATAGCACTCGGATTGAAGGTGCCGGCTTCGATTGTCGCCCTGACGCTCTTATCGCTCGGCACCACCCTGCCCGAACTGGCAGTGAATATTTCGGCTATCCGGCAGGGTAAGGCTGAAATGGCCATTGGTAATATTCTTGGCAGCTGTATTTTCAATACCCTGGTCATCCCCGGCGCCACATCACTTATTGCCACAGTAAAAGTGCCGGCCGAACTCACTGGATTTTCCTTACCTGTATTTGCCGCCTGCGGATTGCTCTTTTACCTGCTTACACAGGATAAAAAGATATCTATCTGGGAAGGCATGATGTTTATCTGTCTGTATGGATTATTTATTCTGAAGATATCGGGAGGATAGCCGGTCTCCGCATATACAACTTCATCAGCTATTCCGGTTTCAAACTATCCACCGGAATTTTTTTATTGGAGTTCCAAAAAGCCGAAACGTTGACAATCTTCCAGCCATCATCAGCCTTTTCCATGATCCTGGTTTCCTGGCTGAGTTTGTAATACTTATTCTCCCTGTCTGCATTGTATTGTTTCCAGATAAGGTAAGCAGTGCGTTCACTGAAAAACTTTACCAGTGGCTTTTCCTTCTTCACTACCGGGTGAATCACCACTTTCCCGTTCTTATAATACTTTTCAATCCAGTTCTTCCCCTGCGCATTGATTTTTTCCCAACCAATGGCCGCATCCATAGAACCGTCATCATTATTCCAGGCCTGCATGGCATAGGGTTCATGGCTCCAGTTCTTAGCCCAGCATTCATAATTGCCGGCGAAAAAACAACTGGTCTCATTCTCGATAACCTGGAGGATGGCAGCTGTTTCGGTGGCTTCATCAAAAGGAGCTGCTGCTGTAGTAGCTGATTTTTTTTCGGCCGGTTGCTGACAAGAGAAAAGAACAAAACATAACAGGATGGAGCCAGTGATTTTCATGTTTCAACGTTTTTGAAGGTGAACGAAAATCAGATACCCTGTCCGGGGACACAGTATCCTTCTCCTAATATACAAAACCTTGTCCACTACCGCGCTGCATTTATTGAGCACAATTGACCAACCCGGATTCATGGTGAGGGTATTTGTGTGGGGTTACTTTAAAATAAGTACGATCACTGTCCTGCATCATCTTACTCGCCCAGCCAAATAAATATATCATCCACCACCGCATTGGCTTTAAACCCAAGTCCGATCTCCTCACCGTATTTGCGCGTGGTTTCGCCATAAATATGATCATAGTTTGGATAGACTTTATACGTCAGATTCTGCTTGCCCTTCCGGATAAACTCAAGCGCCGCATAATCGGTATTGGCAATATAAGCACCTTCTACATCCCGGCCACCGGCAATCAGCAGTATCGGGATATTCAGCCTGAGCATATTCTCCAGCGGAGTCTCCTGCGAATGGCCAACCACGATAACCTGGCTGGTATCCACCGGTAGCACTTTCAGCAGGTAATCAATTGCCTTCGAAGCACTCTGAGCCCGCCAGTCGGCTGTATTGTTGGCTTCCGCAAAAGGGGTTACTTTATACTGTTCATTATTATTGTTCACCGAATCGTACAGCGGTATCCCGGCCTTATTGATGAACACAATATGGTATCGGTCTTTATACTGACTGAACCGGTAAAAGCCGGTATAATACACCTGCTGATCGGCCCGGTTATATTTGAACGTGGGTTCCAGGCCGGATCCTCCGAGGAAAAGCAACAAAGGCTTTTTCTTATCGATATCTTTTTTATACACGGAGAACTGGATCTCCTTTAATACGGGGTCATTTAGCTGATAGATTTTTAACTGATCAAGGAAAGCGGACTGGCTGCTAACACAAATAGTAAAAAGTATAACCGGGAAAAAGAAAAGCTGTCTTACCATGTATTGATTTTATAACTGAGGGATTTGTTTGAGTGGACAGGGCGGGATGGGGCTATAACGCAACAGTTTGCTTATTAATGTATGAAAATTCATAAACTTTCGTGAATACGGGGCAAAAGCCTGGAAAAACTAATTTCAACTTTTCCCTTTGCTCTTTTTAGAAACCTTATCTGCATCAGCTACTACTTCTGCCTGAATCATCCGCAACTTGTCCTCACAAACCGCCACCCATTCATTGGCCTGCTTTACCGTAGCCGCCAGTTTGTCCAGCGGTATAGTCCCGTCTTCCAGTTGCTCCACCAGTTCTTCCAGCTTAGTAAAGGCCTCACTATAGGTCAGTTTGCTTTTCATTTTTTTTCTTTTTAGTTACAGTACTGTGAATGGTTTCATTCATCAATTGTGTTTGTATCTCCATGCCTTCCTTAATCAGGGAAGGATCTACCACGATTTTATCTTCATGCGTTATGATGGCAAAGCCCCTGCGGAGTATATCCCGCGGACTTGAAAGCCGGATGATCCGCTTCGCCTGTTCCAGTCTTTCGGTTGCCCGTTCCAGTTGACCAGTAACAGCCTCACTCATCCTGGTTTTAAGATCAATCAGCACATTTTCAAAATCAAAATTATGCTCCACAATCAGGGCCGCTACCTTGGTCGGTGTTTTCTGTTCCCTGGCCATCAGATCAACTATACTCTGGTTCCGATCGTGCCCGATACCGGTGAATACAGGAACCGGGAAGCCCGCTACATAAGCTGATAGTGTGTAATCATCAAACGGTCTGAAATCACTGATTGAACCTCCTCCTCTTACAATCGCCACTACATCAAAATCCTCTTGCCGCTTTTCAATCAGCCGCAGTTGCTCCAGTATCAGTTCATGGGCATTATCTCCTTGTATCGTGGTGAGAAATTCAGTAACTGAAAACTGATACTCATGTTTATTCCCCTTCAGCTCCTGCAGAAAATCGCGCTGCCCGTCTGAATTCGGAGCGGTGATCAGTGCGATCCGGCTGATGACCAAGGGTAGTTCCAGCCGGTTATTATAGGTATGGTATACATTTCCGATTAATTGTATCTGCTCCGGATGCTCCTTTACCAGTCTTTCAAGAGTCTGTTGTCGTTCCAGCTCAAGAGTACCCAATGCCTGGGCCACATCAATCTGCAACACATCCAGGTTCAATCCATATACTTTATGGTACCTGACTTTTACTTTACAGGTTATTTCAGCGCCGTCTTTAAAGGGCTGCTTCAGCACTTTTTCAAATTTTTCTATTTCACTGTACGCATTGGACCAGAATACGGCCCTGATCTCAGTTATCTTAGCTCCATACTCATATTCCTCCATGGTCAGGTAACAACGTCTCGCCGATATATACTTTTTTACATTCATAATGCGGGCAGACACGGTAAATATCTCTCCGTCAAACCGGGACTGGATGCTGTCCTGAATCAGTTGGGTAAGTGTTGATAGTTTTATGCTGTCCGTCATTGTTTTTTGAATGAATACTATTCAGCACAATTTAAACCATTCTCCTTCAATTGAACTACCACTTTCCGGTAGTATTTCCGGAGAAGCTATAAAAAAAGCCCCGCTTCGCAGCAGGGCTTAATACAAAACGTTTAAACATCTTAATTAATCACGGTATTCAGTTTCCCCCACAATTCATTGTCAAATCCTGACACGGCAAAACTGGCATTCAACGGATCGGAAGCATCACCCATACGGATGATCACCATTTTTTTAGACGGCACTACATAGATCCGTTGGTCCTCTGCGCCCATAGCCGCATACATATCTGCCGGAGCATTGGGTATCAGGGTTCCGGGATAGAAAGTCTGACCGCCCGGTATCATGGCACCGGTCTTGCCATTCAGCCACCATAGATAGCCGTAAGACGGATTGATGGACTGTGATGTATTAACAGCCTCAGTTAAGAAACTGCTGTTGATTATCTGTTCCTCTTTCCATTTGCCATTGTTCAACGCCATCAGACCAAAACGAGCCATACTGCGGGTATTGCTGTGATAGATAGTGAAAATTGTTCCATAATTCCAGAAACCATCCATGCCCAGTTTGTTCTTCAGCTTTGCATTAAAATAATTATCGAAAGTTTGCCCGCTTGTTGCGGCTACCACATCAATCAGTTTCTGAAATACATTGTGGTAAGACCAACGGGTACCCGCATCCGCCATATAGGTAAGGTTGGGGCGGATCACCAGGTTATTCGAATCATTCAATCCGGAGGTCATGGTCAACAGGTGTCTGACGGTGATAAGGTTTTCCTTAGCCAACGGAGCTGCAGTCCAGCCGGCTCCCAGGTATTGTGAAGCTTTTGTATTGATGTTCAGCAATCCTTCCTGCTGGGCAATTCCGGTAGTGGTAGAAACGAGGGTCTTTCCGGCACTGTTCCATTGCCAGGTATCAGAGACGGTATGTCCGTTGAAATACTCTTCCATCACGATCCGGCCATTAACCAGGATCATAAAAGATTTACTGTGTTTCTGACTGAGATAATCTTTCAGCGCCTGTACATTACTGGTGTTCCAGCCCAGGCTGCTCATGGATTTACGCTCCCAGGCCGTGTCTGTATTTGAAGGAAAGTACATGGTTTCCGGGGCAGGAGGATCTGTGGAGTCTTTTCCACAAGCGGATAATATTACGATGAGAGCTAATAAATAAATCTGCGTTAATCGCATAGGTTTGGTTTTAGGATATATTGGACTCAGAAATAGCATAAAAGTTAAACCGGTACCGGAAAATTATATTGAACGGCGAAGATCAAGCGCAATTCCGGGGTCTCCCCCCTTTTTGTTCAACAAATCGCCTCCCGGATCGCAGAAAATTCAACATCTACAATACCTTGTTTGCGGAAATATCCATGATAAACTCCGTTTTCCGCCGGGTAAACGCTCTTTCAGGCTGGTATATTGCATCAATCATTACCAATATACAGTTGCAGCAAGGGACTTTTTTAATGAAGGCAGGTTCGCTGCGTTGCCGGTGTATCAAAGATTAAAGCTTTATACCCAAACTTACGCCCGCCAGGGTGTTGATCTCCGCCTCATTATTATTAGAAAAATCCAACCGGACACCTACCTGGAGACGGTGGCTCAGGTCAAATTCCATTCCGGTTGAGATCCGGTAGCCGAATACAAAACCATTGTTGAATGAAAGGGTGGATTGCCGGACGGAATTTCCAAAAATATCGACTACCCGGCTTGCCCGTTCTTCAGTGGAGCGGGAAGAATAACCAATTACCGGTCCGGCCTGAATATTAAAACCTTTTACAATTTTCCTAAACGGATAATACCCGGCCTTGGCCCAGAGCAGTGTACTGGTAGTATGCCTGAATGTTTTAGCGAAAAACTCTTCCTGTGTTGGATTCTGGATGACCGGATTTTTTACCCCGTTTTCGAACAGAAATTCTCCACCCACTAATAACTTATCCAACCCCGGTCTGGGCTGCCTGATCACATTCTTTAACAGACCCACTCCAAAAGAATAGCCCATGAAATCACCGGTGCCGAATGATACACTTCCTCCTGATAGGCGAAGCCACGTGTCGGGTAGTTTGGTTGACTGAGAGAAGCAGGGAAAAATGAAAAAGGTGAAAAGCAGGATAAGTAAATTTATTCTCATAGATAAAGTTTTAGTGCTGCTAAATTACCATCCTGACTGCAAGCACAATAATAGTGCGGATACTTTAATAAATATTTCTGATTTAATTGAAGCAGTGCTTATTTTCTATTCAGCCCTTCCGCCACCAATATCGTCAGCACCCCCAGCGTATACGCCAGCATATCTGCCCACTCAAATCCATATCCGATAACCGTCTTTGCCAGTGTATTCCCCGCAAGTCCTAACCGGTCCACGATCCGGAAATACTGAAGTGTTTCGATAAAGTAGGAAAACAGGAGGACGGCCAGCGCTGTCTTAACGGGACTCGCCTTGATAAATGTCCGCACCGCACAATAGATCAGCATCACCACCAGGTAATCACCGACATAGGGCCGTACAAAATTATCCTTTACATATAAAGCGATCAGTACTTCAATGATAAAGAAGAGGAGAGCGAGGAGGAAATAACGGAGTGAAAAAGTGAACATGAAGTAAAAGTAGTGTAAATGAAGTGACTTATCCCTGCCTCAGCACCCGGTATTTCTCCGGCTTTTTCCCGGTTCTTACCAGTACACCCCGTGCCTCCAGATCCAGCTTTACCGTTTCGCCATACCACTGTACTCCACCGTCAAACTCATCTTTCACCCGTTGATAAAGTGCCTCCATCAGCTCGGTATGCGTCAGTTCGGTTTTCTTCAATACCGCTAACAAATGTTTTTTGATGAAGTTGTACTTCTCCTGTGTAATGCGCTTATTAGTCTTCGTTTGATCCGGATGCAGGGTCTGGATCATTTCCGGTTTAACTGTTGGGGTAGCTGTTTTCTTAACAGGTTTAGATAAACGAGCTGAGGATGAGGAAGGCATAGTATTAATTTAATTACTAATTAATTTATAATTCCTTCAACTTTCAATAGTTTAGTTGGTTGCCACCCACCAGAATATAAAACTCAGGTAAGTCCACAAGAAAACAAAAAAAACATGGACGACCGTCTCAAAAGTCTTTCCTCTCCAGAGTTTGGACGAATAGCCGAAAAACTGGATGACCAGCCGGATACTCCAGAAGATCGCCAGACCGGTGGTTAACACTTTACCCAGGTGCGTGTTTATCAGATCATTCGTCGACACCAGGCAGAGCACCCCCATTAAAAAAACCGTGAGGGCGATAAAAAAAGTATGGATCGTCATCAATTGACGATTGACCAGACTTAGCAACGGCAATTCTTTCTTCCAGTTGAAGTAGGAAGGAAATACCAGGTGCACTAAGGCCAATGCAATCAACAAAACACCGGTTATTACTAAATGTGCATGCATCAGGTTAAGGTTTGCAATTAAAAACGGACATAAAAGGAGTGAATTTGATTTCGTTTATACTGGTAAACCCGGCTGCTGTATACGCCTTCTTCCAGGTCTTACGGGAAAAGAAATGAGTAAAGCCTACAGAGAAAGCCAGGAAATTCGGAAAATCCCGGAGGTGCTCGACCATGATGACCTGCCCGCCAGGTTTGCAAACCCGTAAACATTCCTTTAAAAACCGGATTTTCTCTTCCTGCTTCCTGATCTCATGTGCTGCTGACAAGAGGAAAATCACATCTGCAGTCTGATCATGAAGCGGTAACGCGTCTGTCCGGATCACCTGTGTACCGGGATATACCATACTTACTTTCCGGGCCCGGACAATCGCGGGCTCTGTATGTTGTTCCGGATTATAAAAATCAAATACCCGCAACTTTGCTTTGGGAAACTGATGCTGCAGGATAAAACTGGTCTCATCAAATCCCGCATTGATATTCAGGAAAAGTTGATCCTCCCCATCCTGTAGGTTGTATTGCTTCAGCCAGTCGAACCGGTAATACCCGGAAAAATCATATACATAGGCCGATACGCTCAGCGGCATGATCAGTCCATATAAAAAAGCAGCGACCACAATCCAGAACAGGAAAGCAGGCCAGCTGAACAACCAATAACTGCCAATGAGCAGTGCCATAGCAATCCCGCCCAATACATAAAAGTGCCGGTTAAAACTCAGGATATTCAATACTCCCTGAAATTTTCGTCGCGTCAGTTCCATTTCTCGATTTTACCCTTCTTCCAGTAATAGGGAATATTTTTAATTATAAACGCATTGGCCAATACCGGCTGATCCGTTTTCAATGTTTGTAAAAAATCGATCTGATAATCCAATACCCGCACAGGCACCGGCGTCCAGTTTTCCCGCACCCCTTCGATAATCAGCACTTCTTTCTTCTCCTTGTTATATGTAAAAGTAAAAGGAAGCGGACCTGCAAATCGCCTGACTTCCTTCCAGTCAGCGAAAGGCGATTGCGGCGGCAAGAGTATGTCTTCTGCTGCTTTATCAACCGTTATCCGAAGTTTTGATTTCACTGAAGAAATAGTAGTGGTATTCGCTGTCTCCTCCTGCTGAATATCCGTAGTGGTATACTTATAGTGGGTAAAGATATTTCCCAATATCTCCATTTTCTTTTTATCCGTTTCTGACTTCAGAATGTATAAACCTCTTAGGCTTTTCCCGGCTTTATTGGTGTAGCGTACGAAAATCCGGTAACCGGTCAGGAAGAAGTCATTACCCATAAAGCGTGGAAAACCTTTCGGTCGCAGATTTTTTGTCTGCACCATGGCAATAGCAATAAAGGCCCAGCGATCCTGGAAAGTATCCAGTTGCAGACATTCGGGAATATATTGTTCCAGCTGTTCCTTCGGAACCGCAAATGTCAGTACCAGCGAGCTTTCGAAAAAAGCCTCTACCGCAAAAGGATGATTTTTTAAAAAAGAAAACATCAGGAATGGGGTCTGATTTTGGGTTTCAGGTGAAATTCATTGTAATATATTACAAGAATCAACAGCAAAGCAAAAACCGCGTTGAATCTTCCCCAAAGAAGCAGATCAGGTACCAGGAAAAATTCCAGCGTATTCATCACTGCAATCACCACTATCTGGAGAAGGCTATTCAGTCTTGATCTGATCCCGGTTAAAATCCATACAGCCATCAACACTTCACCGATGCCTATCGCAACCGTAAGCAGTCGTGCATGCTCCTGACCAAGAATGGCGGCGACAATTTCCTGGTGGCGAGGAACAAGGTTGAGTACTTTGCATAGAAAACCATTGGCCAGCCAGATGAAAGCAATGCAGTATTTCAGTACTTTATATTTTATAGAAGATAAGATTATACAATTAAATTATGTTACAAAGGCGGCTTCCATGCTGCCAAAATATTATCATCCTCATCATAGAACTCATACATAAATAAGCCACCCGCAACGTCAAATATCCGATCGAGTATAGCTATGTTATCCGGATGATAAGCCACTAAACCATTCAGCAGTGGGTTATTCTCATCCCCGTAAAGATTTAGCTCAGACCAGCTATTGAGCAATATAAACTCAGACAACCAGTTTTTTTTCCGGCAGGTCCATTCCTGTTGTTCAAAAGCTGAAATAATCATTTTCTTAGACGTGTCGGAAAAGGCTGCATGAAAATTAGTTTTCTGCGGCATCACCCGATCATCCCGTTCATACAACAGGGTTAAATTTGTCTCGAAGGGTGGTTGTATTATATTGATATCCCAGTCTTGGGGAATACTGGCGAATATGGCTTTTGTTTTTAAAACAAACTGGTACCACCCGGGCATATCCTCCGTAATGGTGACATGTTTGTTACTAAAACAGATCTCCAGGCGCAACTGATCAATGGTTATCATATCCGCTTTGTAGGCACGTAATCTTTCAATCGCTGTCCAGTTGACATGCACTCTCTTTTTGTCCATCTGAATAGTAAAACCATTCTCATCATAATGAAAGATACCATAGTCATTATACTTCCGCCTAAAACGAACTTCATCAGGTTCATCATCAGGTTGCTTATTAGTTTTGAATATACGATGTATGGTGCTCAGCAGTTTCAATACTTAAATTTACTAGTATAAATAAATGCGGTGGAAATACTCCTGCTCTACTACTAACTTTCCAGTTCAGTACTGCAGCTCCTGAAACCTGATATTATATAAGTTAACTGGTAACACCCCACTGTTCCCCAATGAAAAAACAAATGCTGCTCCCGGATCACTGGCCGTGGCGGTAAAAACATAGTTATAAGATTTGTCAATCGTGGAAATCGAAAAGTCGGCATAACTATATAATGACCAAGGTGCACTATTGAGCATCAGGGAAGCAGCCAGTCCACGGTTGCCCGTGGAATACGCATTGAAGCTCACCCGGTAGGTTTTACCGGATTGAATTGCAATGCCAGGTCTGATCAACTGGATATGCCAGTTCTGGCTACCCGGATTGGTAATCGTTATCTGCGCTTTGTTTGAAACAATATTCAGGGAAGAGGCGGCTGAGGCATCATTATTATACAGGTTCCAGCCATCCGCAGAAGAACTGAAATTACTGCTATAGAGATCGACCAGGGTAACCGGTGCTGCCGTGGCCATTGGATCAGTAGTAAGCGCATTGAGCAATGATGTACGGAACTGACCCGTAACGGGGTCGTATACTCCGAACCCGGAATTGAACTCCCAATAGGCCCAGCTGAACCCTTCTTGTTCAAACCAACGTGATAAAAACCGGGACCATTTTACCCGTGAATCTATATCAGCTTTACTGTATGCCCCGAACTCCCCGATATGTATTGGAATATTTTTGTCCTGTTTAAGTTGTATGACAGCCTGAAAATCATTCATTACTGCCTGGCGTTCATATTCTGTATCCCGCCACTTTGTTCCAAGCCAGGGGTTTGACCCGCTCACCCACTCAGCCCCCTGATGCGTAAACGTAAATGGATTATAATAATGGATTGTCAGTATCAAATGCGTGTCGGATGGAATCACCAGCTTATTCAGGGCCGATACCCCACCCCATTCGGCTACACCCAGCAATACGGTTCTTTTCGGATTGGTTTTCCGGATCTCTGTGAGTGCATCAGCAAAAAACAAATTCCACTTATCTGCATCCAGCTGATCATGCGGTTCATTGAGTACTTCAAACAAAAGACTATCGGAGTATTGTTTAAAATAAGAAGCGATCTGTTTCCACTGGGCCAGGAACATAGGCTTCAACCCATCGGGGTTTTTGAACAGACTGTCATGATGATGCATATTGATGATCACATGGAGTTTATTCTTCAGGGCCGCATCCACGGCTTTCTTTACAGACTGTAAAAAAGCAGGTTGAATGATATATGGAGCCGCGTAACTACTGCGGGTGGGCAGCTCCCAACGTACCGGAATACGGACATGTTTAAAGCCACTGGCCGCGATCCGTTGAAAATCAGCCGGGTCAGCTTCACGTGGCGCCCAACTGGCTTCATAGGTATCACCCAGATTAATTCCCCGTCCCAGTCGTTGATTAATCACTGAAGCTGAAGCAAAAGAAGACCGATCGGGCTCAGCTGCAGGATCAGGGGTGTTTTTCTTTTTACAGCCGGCAAGTAAGATGGTGAAAGACAAGGAAAGAAGTAAGTTTACTGCTTTCATATAGTAAAGGTAAACTATATGCCACATAAATTCAAGAGAACAGACTTTCAGGTGCTGGTCTGTACTTTAAGCAATTAACTCCCCTATCCTCGCTTAATTACGGTAGAATGCAGTAATTGGACCTTCCAGTCTCTTCCTTTTTTCACCAGCACTGCACTTTCCAGCCATTGCACATAACTCTTCTTTCCATTTCGTATATAGTCCGCCCGGTTGTGATAACTGACCCATGCTATCTTTCCTTTAATTCGGGTATCAAAAAACGCAATAGTATTAACCCGGCTAAAATCAGGAATATTTTTATTGAGATTGATCTTTTCCTGCAGGGTATCCAGATTCCAGATAACCCCGTTTTCCAATACCGAAAAATCCCCGGTACAACTTTCTTTCATCTGCTCAAAATCGCGGTCAGCTAATGACTGAAACAAAGTAATAATCGTCTCCTGCACTTTCAATTCCTTCGAAGAAAGGTTCTGCTGAGCGGCCGCGTTAAAAAACTGAACCGATAACAGTATAGTCAGAAATAAATACTTAATCATTTCAAATCCTCTTATTTTAAACATTATTACTCAGGAGGGGCTGTTGACTCCCAACTCCCGACTACTAACTCCCGACTAAAATCCCTCCGGTACCTGCTGCGTCCAGCAATGAAATCCACCACCCCCGTAATTCATTCCCCAGGGATCGAGCTGGATGATCTTCTTTCCGGGGAAATACCGGACATATAAAGCACGCACCTGCTCATCTTCCTGTTTACAGATATCCGGGAAACCGGGTCGCCAGTAAGCAGGAATAATAACAAGATCATTTAGCACTACATAGTTGAGGTAACTCACGGCTGGTAAAAAACGGATCCGGTCACCGTTTTTTAATCCAGGATACTCCCGGTGTAAAGATGCAACAGGGTGCATGAAGGAGCTCGTATCCATCACAAATTCATCAGGCACCACATCCGGCACCGGTATATGAACTATATTAAATGGCTTCCCTTCCTGATCACGCGCGGCTATCAGTAACTGCTCATTCACTTTCATCCGCTCATAGCTGAGCTTCTTTACAGGATCATTGGCGGCTTCTGCTGAATCGGGCATCGCCAGAAAAATAGTAGTAGGATTGACAAAACGGGCAAACTCATCCACATGACCACCCACACCCGAACCATAGAGATTACCATACAACCTTGATTGTCCGGGCGCCGGATCCTCGGCTATACCCTCACGTAAGCGGATGAGTTTTGTAACCCCTAAAGAAGCATGCAGGAGACTTTCAAATCCTTTATCACTCATAAATGGATTCCGGCGGCGGGTGAAGGAATCAACGATCAGGGCCACGCCTTTCCCGTTCAACTCAATCTCCCCACCTTCAATAGCCAAAGGGCTTTTCACAACCTCAATCCCCAACAACTGACTCATCTGATTAAAATACCGGTCTCTCCGCAGATTTTTACGTCTCGTCCAGGCCGTGTCGGGATGAATAAAGTCGGCACCCACATAATCCCATTCAAACTGCAGGAGTTTACGAACGCCATTTGCATCTCGTGTGATCATCGGGCCATAATCCCTTGCCACCCCCATGGAAAATAAATAAGGTACCGCTACTAACTCAAGGTTGGACAAATTGGATTGCTCATTACGGAAAAGCTGAAGCAGGGAATCTTTATTATGACTGACACTGATTAACAGGTAAATTTTCAGATGAGGCGACACAGCCCTGATAAATGACCGGGTACTCCGGTGCACTTTCTCCGTGGTTACCGGATCATCGGGATCACCTGAATACGTAAGGATGACCGCTTCCTGCTTTTCCCATTCGGCAGGCATGCGGTAAGAAGTAACCGGTTGTGCATTACAGATAATAAAGCAGAGGAATAACAGCAGTAATAAGGATAAGCGCATACCGGCAGTTTAGGTGATCGTTGGTTTCTGTTTTCCTAAGTTACAGAAACTTTACGGGCTTCATCGCTCAACCCTCAACACTAAACTCTCAACTCTCTCTTCCTCCCGACTCTTATCTCCCGACTCTTTCCCTACCTCCCAATCACCCACCGTTGCTCCGGATTGGCCCTGTTCTCCCAGATAAGTATACGGCCAGAGGGACCGTCGTGGATCAGGGCCTTTCGCGTATACATATTAATGATCGTATAAGTGCCATCGCTGTTTGAAACCACTTTCCATTTACCGGCATTACCGGTTGGTTTTGGCCCGGACTTCACCGAAAAACCATTGGTTTCCTGTTCGCCCGTGGGCGGCGTGATATACAGGTAACGTCCATCGAGATTCTTAATATAATACACATCATTAAAACGATCCGCCAGTTCAAACTGCCACTTATTAACCACCTGCGCCTGGTTGGCTACCGGACCCGTAGCATTATTCATAAGATTCATACCGGAATATACATTCTGCAGACGATAGGGTTTCGGATTGGCTTTTGAAACCGGCGCTACCTTATTACTGTTATCAAATTCTTTTTTCTCTTCCGTTGTTTCCACCTGGAGATACACCGTATAATCTCCTGCCATCGACGGCGCGTCTTTATACCGGAGAGGTATAATGCCTTTGCCAAAACCGAAATCGGATTGGGCTAAGGCAATCACATTATCGTAATTCAGCATCATCCCGACCGGTCTGTATTCAAATCCTTCACCTGCATCATGCATCCCGACCGGACGGTCCTTAGCATCACCATATAAATTCTTTGCCACATACACATTAAACTCGGGGATCTTAAAATCCAGGTAGGCAAACACGGGCAGGTTGTCTGCCGGTTGTATGACATCCGTTTTGCCTCTGCCATTCATCTGCATCATCATGGCGGTAACAGTCAGGAATGGCAGGGCAACAGGTCCCACGGTAACCATCAGCACACCGCCAGCCGTTAAGTATACCGCCGCTTTGGTGATATGATCGGCAAAGCGGTTCAGGGCCTGCTCTTCTTCCGTGGTACCATCAAATTCCCAGAGTGCGGGCACCACCAATGCGGAATTCACTCCTTTTACTAATTCGCCTTCCGTCAACAATAAAGGAAGCGCATTTGCATATACAGGTGCCTTTCTTTTCCAGGGTTCCAATGCCGGAAACTGATCGCCTGTCTGAATACCACCCAGGTTGCCAGGTTTTGATCCGGCTTTTATCCGCAAACCCATTCGTCCTTCCTCACTGTTGATATCCCCGTATCGGACGGTCCAGTTGCGCTGGGGCGGTCCCTGTTTGCTGCTGTCGGCCAGTTTATAGTATTGAGTAATGCCACCAAAATAAACCTCATCCCCCTTGCCATCCACTTCCAGCATATGATCCACGGTGGGTGTATGACAAGTGAATCCATTGATTGTGACTCTGAATTTAATTTTCTCCTGTTTAAGTAAGGCCACAGCATTTTTCTTAACCGCAAGTCCTTGCTGCTTCGGCAGTGCTTTGTTTTCAGTGGCAATCGCCGCTAAATTGAAAACCAGTCCCGCTTTCAGTGGCGTCTTCTTCTTATTATACAGGATCCATTTCCTCCGCTCCCTGTCATACGAAGCCATGGGATAGTCTGCATTATACATTCCTGTGGTTGTTCCATCATTATTATATAAATGGGTAACCTGTATCCGCAGATCCGGATTATCATTGAGTGCAGGATCATCAATCACTGCATAATAATCCTGAATATGGGCAGCTGTCAGTTTTACCTGGAGAAAAGCAGCAAAATGATCCACTCCTGTACGATGCCCGGTATAGTTCCGCAATACACCCTGCAGATGAATGTCTTTCGGAAAAGGCGCCATATCCTCATTATAGAGCAACCAGCTCTTCCTTGCATTATCGTACCACAATCCCATCGGGTGCGGATTGGCCGCCTGCACCTGTGCGGTATGATCAATGATCATTTTAGCCGACGCAGGTCCTTCATTGGCAAATACAAGGACCTGCGTATAATTATAGGCCGTTTTATCCGGAAATGAATAGAGATCAACAATGGTGCCTTGTGCAGATATGTACTGACCGGCAATTAGAAATAACGCTACCTGGAAAAGACATATTTTTTTCATACTACTGTTTAAAGGACAGATAATTGATTACTTCAGATACACTTCCGTATACACATCCACGGGGATATCAGTAAATACCCCGTTCTCTACCGTCATCTCCCCTTTACCCAATACCTTGACAAACTTCCCGCTGAGTTTGCCGGAAATCAACGCTTTACCATTACCCGTTTCTTTATATGCAGTGATCTCCAATTGCAGCCCGCCGGATGCAGATCCCGGATATTTGTATCCCCACATTTCCGGGTTTTTAATATCACCTACAGGTGAACCGGAAAATAAAACTTCCAGTTTTTCTTTGGTATAAACCCCTGGCTTAGGATCGGCGGTAAACGCCATCAGGGTTAGTTGCCGGTCATCCACCGCATCCATGCTTTTAAAGGCAAGCATGAGATAAGGCTTGTTGCCTGCAAAATTTTTTACCCCTTTCTTAAACAGGGAAAAGGAATACGGAAAATCCTTCCCTTTCCAGTTTTTTCCGTTGATCGTGGCAGTGAACTTTGCCGTACTTTCAGCAGGTGCGGCCCCTGCACTGCCGCCCGGATTCACCAGGGCGAAATCCGCATCAAACTTCGCATCGGCCGGACCTTCCAGTAAGATATAAACAGTTCCGGATTCCATATCCGCCTTTTTAATATCCTCATAAGGATTGCGCATGTGCGTAACAGTGAATGAAAACCGCTTACCATCGGCAGCTACCACGTCCACCTTATCTCCCGTTTTCACCTCCCCTTCCTTTACCCGAATATCCACATCAAAAACACCGGGTTTGCCCTCTTTGGCATACACAGCACCGATTTTAGCATTGAGCGGACCAGCGGACTTTGAAGCCGTAGCCGTTGCGGGTTTGTTTGTTGCCGTTTTCGGCTTATTTTGTTTGTTGTTTGACTGGCAGGCTGCTTCCATCGAAAGAAAGCAACCAAGCCCGATAAAAAATATCCGGTTTATTTTACCTGTTTGATTCCACATAGTATCTGTTTAATTTTACTGATTTATCTCTTTACTATCGACTCTCTATCACTCCACCAGTTCCAGTTTAAAATACATCCGGTAACTGGCATCGTCGTTAAAGTGGTTCTGAAAAACTATCATGAATAAATCACCTGAAATACGGCCAACATAAAAACTGTCGTCCGCTAAAAGGGGATTGCCTTTAGCATCAATGCCTTCCAGTTTCAGGCAAAGCATTTGTGCCGCGGGTGCTTTTTCGCGGGTCGTACGTCTGTGGAGTCGCCTGTCGCGGGTCGTAACAGAATAGTCCTGCCAAAAAGGTTGGGTGCCGAGCATATCTGCACTGGAAGGCATCAGGTTTGTTTTTAACATGATCCTGTCTGAATTATTAATGACAGGAAGATTCAGCGAATCCTGTTTAAAAAAAGCCTGCATCTGCATTTTTGCATAATCGGGCCATACGGCATTGAGCCTGGTATTTTCATCATCATACTCCCAGGGACTGATATTGATAAAGATGCGTTTGTCAGCATGCAACGTGCCTTCCCAAACCACCAGCGGAAAACTTTGCGGATTATTCCTGTTATACGGTATTGGCCCGTTTACTTCGAACTGTCCGTTTGCGGGAAAATGATCGCCCTGCTGCAAACCTCCTGTAGCCGATTTGCTGCCGGCCCGGATATAATTTGTAGCAGTACCTAAAAATGTTTTGCTGGTGGCTCCATGTACATTCGTTTTCAACTGATACGATTCTGTTATTTTCGGAATAAGTGATTCCGTGTGTTTCATACCACGGATACCTTCTGTCTGCAGAATATCAAATGTGAAAAAAACCTCATCGCCGGCTCCGTCTGATTCCAGCAGATCATCTTTAGTAGGCGTAAACACACTGAAACCCGTGCAGATCAGCCGGAACTGCCGGTTATTGAGCGGATGACTGGTAACCACTTTTCCCCCTTTAATTGCCCCGGGATTTATTACCCCTTTATTCACCATGGCAATGCTTTTCGTCTGTACAATTACGTTAAACGCCAGACCAGGCTGTATCGCATTTCCATTGCTATTCATAATCACCCAGCGGTTTGATCCCGGATCATATTCACTCATTACTTCAGAAGTATTATACATACCTCCGGTACCTTCCGGATTCCATAACTGGGAAAGAGAGAAACGGGCACCCGGATTGTTGTTTAAAGATGGATGGTCAAGCAAGAGCACGCCATCCTGCAGATTACTGTTACTGGCTTTCCGGTAAAAACAATTAGCATCGGGCATACTCCATTTCACCAGGAACTTCAAACCGGCTGTCATGGTTGCTTTGTCCTGGTTAAAAATGGCCCAGCGGCTTCCGTCATACCATACACCCAACGGGTGCGGGTTCATCAGGCGGGTGTCTGCATCAGGGCTCACCGTGATTACTGCATTCGGACTACCCTTGATAGCCGGAATATCCAGGAATGTGGAATTCGTTGATATATTCCCTGCAGTCGTGGTATGCGTCATACTCTGCTGGCCCAGCATCACCGATGGCAGTACATACAGGAAAAGAAATAAAACTGTTGTTTTCATAAATAAGGAATAATGGTAATGATTGTTGATCGTGAATTATTTGCGCTTCCCGAGGATCTTCACGGGTACATTTTCAAACTTGCCTTCAGAGAGCTCGAGCCCTTCGGTTGAACTTCTTTTTACCATCGAATATTCTTTGATCAGCATTTTCGAGGAAAAGGTTCCGCTCACCAGCCACTCTTCCCCGAATTCCGCCGCTTCATTCTTTACCACACTGGTAAACTGAATAGTAAACTCAGTGCCCTTATCAATAGCCTCCCTGGTGGCCACATAATCTTTGGCGCCACCGGCATTCGCGGTTTCATAACGGGTAAACTGTGCCCTGCTGCCTGATACAGTATAGGAAGCCGGCTCCATTTTAAAATTGTCAATGCTGATATGCAGCCAGCCCCGGTGCGGACGGGCAGGATCATCCCCAAGTAAATCAAGTCCAAGCTGGTTATTCATCGCCGTTAGCATCCCCAGTTGTGATTCATTGTCATTACCCCCGCCTTTTGTTGTTTTCGCCTGTACACCGTTTACCTTAAATGAAACCACGGCCTTTTCCGTATTCGCTTCCGGCGCAGGGGCGGGTGCCGTTTGCTCAGTGGCTGTCGCCTCCTTCTTTACTTCGGCCGACTCCTCTTTTGGCGCAGCACTATCCCCGCAACCAACCGAAGAATAAATTAAAATGGACATCGCTAAAATTTTTCTGATACGCATCATATATATAGTTTTAAAGATTTACAACTCCCCCACTCACCACTCACCCTTCCCTAATCCACCCTCCTGTACTTTTCCTTCATAAATTCATAAAACATAAAGCCAAACCGGTCATACCAGTCCCGCTCACCAAACTGCTCCTCGCATTCCGCAATATCGATCATCGAATCCTGCAGCCGCTGAAGCAACTCTATATATTTATCATCATAGGATTTCTTCAACCGCTCCACCGATTCTTCTATCTTTCTCTTTTCTGCCTGCCAGGCCAGACCCGATACCCCATGTATGGAGGATACATCATCTCCGAATGCCATGGATTTATCGGCAAAAGATTTGGTACAGCGGTAAATGATGGCCAGTTTGATAAACTTATACCGCACTTCATTGAATCCGGCCCTGGCATTTTCAAAACATTTAGCACAATTGCCCTCACCCGTCTCATCCATATCGGCTTCATAACAAAAAGTAGGTACCGAAGGCATGCCGGCCGGAATCCCGGTATTCATACAGGACCCCAGGTTCTTATAAGCATCCCATAAGTCTTTCCCTCCTTTCAGTATTTTATATGCTTTCTCTGTATGCTCCCTTACTTTATCCAGCTTCTCCCGTTCTTCTTTTTCATTTTTTTCCAGTATCCGCTCCACTTCCGCACGGATTTCTTCCACAGTATTTCCCCTGATCCTGTTTTGTGCGGAAGTAACGGCAGAAAGACATAGACCCATAATCAATAATCCGGCTGTATTCCTCTTCCGTCCGGCAAACTTTACACCCACCAGCACCAGGGCCAGTGCCAATACACCGATAATTATATATAGCAACGTATTTGATTTACCGGTACTCTCCTTTTTACCGGCCAATTCCGTTTTTTCTTTTCCTTTTTTTACAAAGGGAGATTCCATTTTGGGCATAATCTCTTTACCCGCCATGGCCATCACCACATAAGGAGCACTACTGCCCCTGAGTTTTATACCCACTTCGCCGGCAGAACGGACTTTGAATTCACAATATCCTTCCGCCGCATTGGTTGCCGCACTCATCTCGTTTTCATCCCAGCTGTCTTTATGCAGACTAACTTGTACCGGATTGGACTTACTGCCTGCATATACCATTATTATTAACGGCTGAAACATATCCTGCCCGGAAAGCAGGATTAATTCACCCTTCTCCGAAGCGATTCCTTCTGCGGCGGCTACTAAAACTTCTTTATCACTGCCATCGGGTTGTAAGGGTAAGGCCAGTGGTTTCAGGTCTTTTTCCTTTGATAAGGGCTGTGTCATTACAGCCCCGGAAAGTAACAGGAAGAAAGCCATTAAACTAATGATACGATTCATAAAACAGGTTTATGGTTAATGATATTGGCTCACTACTTTTATTTCCACGCGTCGGTTCAGTTTTATTCTCCGAAAGAATGAGAATAGCGGCTTCCTTTCCATTACAGGTATATACGGTTGGCTGCTTCCGGTCATTTTGTGCAGTTATTGATTGACAAGCGCCAATCAACAAAAAAAGGGCAAGGGGATGGCGCATGGCATGGGTTTGACGCCGGTAAAATGCCAATTATTCCGGTCAGCAGCTGCGCCGGTTTAGTATTCCGTAGGTTTTATTGAGTATTTGCAGGAACGAATGATCAGATTTTCCGGAAACTTTCAAGAAAAGCCTCTTTCTTGTTGCGGCTGATGCTGAGTGTGGTACCATCTTTCATCACCACGTAACCGCCTTCGCCTTTCACCACTTTGCTGATATGGCTCATATTGACGAGATGACTCTGGTGTATCCGGTAGAAATCAGTACCCCGGAGACTTTCCTCTACTTCTTTCAGGGTTTTGGCTACCGTGATCTTTTTCCCGTTGACCAATGTTATATGCGTATAGTTACTGTCGCTTTCACAACGGAGGATTTCATCTGTTTGAAAAAACTGCATGGCATCACCTACAGGCAGGGCAATCCGGTCCTGACGGGTTGTTCCCTGTAACTGCGTCAGCAAGACCTGGATTTTCTCATCCAGTGAACGATGCTCTTCTTTACTCTCCGCCTTTTCTACTGCCTGCTGCAGCTCACGTATATCAATCGGCTTGAGCAGGTAGTCGATCGCGGAAAATTTAAACGCTTTTATGGCAAACTGATCATAGGCCGTGGTAAAAATGACTTTATACCGGCAATCTTTCGTTTCACTGAGTACATCAAACCCGTTTTTATGCGGCATTTCAATATCCAGGAAAACAAGCTCCGGTTTATACTTACGGATGGCTTCTATACCGGGTATACCCCCGTTAGCCGCCGCCACTACCTGTACCTGTTTGCAAAACTGTGCCAGCTGCAATTCCAGTACTTCCAGTGCGTTCTTTTCATCATCGATTATAACAGCAGTGATCATACGCTTTTATTTTTCAGGTTACCGGTATATGCGGAATCTCCAGTTCCACTCTCGTTCCCGTTGCCACCCCGTTTGTATCTGTAAGATCGGTAACGGTACAGGAAGCCTGTATATTATTCAACCGGTTGATCAGGGCAATCCGGTCCTCCGTGATCTGCATCCCGTAACTTTTCTTCTTTAATACCTGTTTACTCTTCAGTTCCATCGCCCGTTTACGCCCAACTCCGTCATCTTCCACGGTTACCAGCAAATGACCTTTGGCGTTCCTGGCAAAACGGATCAGGAGGCGGCCAACGGTGTCTTTATGTAATAAGCCATGCCAGATGGCATTTTCCACGTAAGGCTGAATCAACATGGAGGGAATCTCCACCGTATCCGGTTGCAGGGCCGGGTCCATCTCTATGGTATAGTGAAAACGCTGATCAAACCGCAGGCTTTCCATTTCACAATACAACTGAAGCAATTCCGCTTCACTGCTCAGCAGGATGTTATTCTGATGACTATGGTCCAGTATCAGCCGTATCAGCCGCGAGAATTTTGTCAGGTACTGAGACGCGGCAAAATGATCGTTTTTTAAAATGTACTTCTGGATACTGTTAAGCGAATTAAAAATAAAATGCGGATTCATCTGCGCCCGCAGGGCCCGCATTTCCATATCGGCTATCTGCTGATGAAAACCGGCTTTCAGACTTTCCTCCCTACGAACGGCTTTCATGCGGAACCGGTAAATAAACCAAAGCAGGGAAAATAACAAAGCCGCGCATACCGCGAGAAACCAGGCGGTTTTCCAGAAAGGAGGACGAATGACAATGACCAGTTTCTGCTCCCCTTTACTCCAGACCCCGTCGTTGTTGGCCGCTTTTACTTTGAATACATAGGTACCCGGACCCAGACCGGAATAGGAAACATAATGCCGGTCGGCACTGTAGACCCAATCCTTATCGGCACCTTCCAGTTGATAAGCGTATTGCACCTGGTTATGGTTATTATACTGCAGCGCGGCAAATTCAAACTGGAAAAAATTCTGATTATGATCCAGTGTTATACCATCACCCGTTATCCCGGTATACAGGTATTCCTTATCCATCACCCGGACCGAGGTCAGCTCCACTGTTGGAGGCTGTTCATTGAAGCGGTAATTATTCAGATCTATAACACTGGCAATACCATAATACAAGGCCACCAGTTTATTATTGTCTGTAATATTATAACTGTAGCCGCCACCATCACGCGCCAGGCCGTTTTGCACGGAAAGCGTACTGACGATCCGTTTGTTCACGGGATCAAACCGATGCAGGCCGTTTATCGTACTGAGCCAGAAAAGCCCCGTCTTCCTGTCCGCCTTTAGCTTAATACAATAGTCTGTTGTAAGACCGATTCCTGAATTCTTCCCGTAATTATTAATGATGGTTTTCCCGGTTGACCCTACAATTTCATACAACCCGTTATTCTGCGTGGTTACCCATATATGCCCCTGTTTGTCCTCGGCGATATACGTAGTGTTCGTCATGGCGGGAATGTCCGGATTGTCTTCCCCTGTATAGTGATTCCATTTACTTTCAGCAGGCAGGTATTCATATACACCGGTTGCGGAGGTAAACCAGATATGATCACGGCTGTCGGCCAGGCAGGGATACAGCAGATTATCCTTTTTCAGATCGGCCAGCGGATCCACAACCGTTTTATCATAATGAGTAAGTGTTCCGGCTGCAGGCTGCCAGGTATAAAACCCGTTATTTATTGAACTGATATATACATTGCCCTTTTTGTCCACCAGGTTCCGGCCGGCATTACTGATTGGTTTGCCCTCCTGATCTTTTAGCGGATAAGGAATTAACTGACGGGTCGTGGCATTGAGTTTAAAAAAATGCTGATCATCTGAAGCATATACGGATCCGTTGGCGGTTAGTACCAGTCCGATTATGCGACGCGGGAATTTACCCGTTACCAACGGATTCGGTATCACCGAAAGTTTATTGTCCTTTGCACTGTAATACGCCAGGCCGGCGGATGATGTATTCGGTATCAACAGGTCGTCGGTACCGGGCAGATTAAATACACCGGTTGGCTCAATGGGTGTACCCGGGCCGGGTTCGGTTAGCATAATACTCTTAATCTGCTGATTCTGCCAGGGCATCATGCTGAGACCATTATGACTGCTGATCCAGAGATTCCCTTCCCTGTCCGGATAAAGATCACCGATCTTATTGGCCATCAGATCAAATTCACTCAGCCGTTTGTTTTCATATGTTATCAGGCCATTGCTGGTTGCACGGAATAAGGGATAGGAGCCAATCCAGCATTCATTGTCTTTTTCAAGGAGACTGAACAGGTTATTATTCAACAGCGATGGCTGTTGGTAGACGGATTGTTTGTATTGACCCGTTTCCGGACTGCACGTATAAAGACCATGTGTGAATGTGGTAAGGAGAATACCCTCTTTACCCACAGACCCGTTGGTTATTTCATCATCTGAAAATGGCTGAGGAAAAAAAGCGTCCAGTTTTCCCGCTCTGTTGAACCGGTATATCCCCTCCGCATGAATGGCATAGATGGCCCCTTTATAGTCCACTACTTTCAATGTATAACGGGAGGCAGTAACCGGATATGAAGCGGTAAAATCCGTAACAGTTGAATCCGTTGTATTGAAGCGATAAAAAAAACGGTTGGACGTATGTATATATACAGCGCCGTTGGTGGCCGGTGTAAAGCGGGTAATATAGTAGGATCCCAGCCGCCGGGCCAGTGTATCTTTAGCGGCCGGTCGCCAGAACCGGTTACGGACGGGATCATAACATTGCAGGTCATTCAGACTGCCGAGCCAGAGTATACCGCCCGTATCCGTATATACCGCCTGCAGGATATTAGAAATACTGCTGCCGTTTTTATCCAGCGGACTCCGGAATGGCTTAAACCCGATCCCATCATACCGGAAAAGACCGGTACCCGTACCCACCCAGATAAAGCCTTTCAGATCCTGGGTAATACTGTAAATATATTTTTCCGCCAGCCCGTCTTTACTGCTGAAGTTTATAAAGCGGCTGTTGGCCGCTTCCTGTGCCCATAACTGCACCGATAAGCAAATGATGGTCCATATTATTAGCGCCCGGGGCATGTAGTGCTGTATAAATTCGAATAACGGAATATTCCATGATAAACTTAAGTGTTTTTAGTATTCAGCAGAAGTATTGAGTAAGCAGAGTATACAGAAAGCACATACAGGCGGAAAAAAAATCCCGTCTGAATGTTCAGACGGGTAATGCGGAATGTTCCCGAAGAGTCCATAACGCCTTGCCGGGAATTAATGCATCAGCAATACTTCAACCCGCCGGTTTTTCCACTGTAGCCGTTCATCAGATGGGTCTGCAGCCGGTTGTAATTTACTGTAAGCCTCCAGTTTGATCCGGTCGCGGGCAACCCCATAAGACGCCAGGAAGTCAGCGCAAACTTTTGCTCGTCCCATGGATAATCTATAATTGGCTTCTACCGTTCCTTTCATATCCGTATGTCCTTTGAACACTACTTTCAATGACATATCTGCCTTCATCAATCTGATCACTTCATCCAGGTTTGCAAATCCCTGCCCGTCCAGGCTGGAACGGTCATATTCAAAATAGATCGTCCAGGTTTTCGGAGCTGCCTTTTCCATTCTACCCACGGTTGCCGGCACAGTCGTTGCCACCGGATGTAAGTTGATGGAATCCGGGCAGCCGGCATTCATGGCAACACCTTTTACCTGGGGGCATTTGTCCACACTGTCTGCAATCCCATCCTTATCCCCATCAATAAACTGTTCAACAGGAGCAACTGCCACCGGTTCAGGCCGAAGTGCCGGCTTTGCAGGCAGAGGTGGCTGAGGCAGTATTATCTCACTCTTCATTTCCTTTTTTCTTCCAAATGAGAAATGAAGTCCTGCAGATAGACTGTAGAAATAATCATTTTTACTGTTGTTACCCGCCCGACTGAATCCGTCCAGATAATCCGAAGTGGATAAACGGTAGAGCCCTTCGATATTCAGGTGCAGCCGGTCGTTCAGCTGGTAATTAAATCCCAGTCCCAACGGAACAGAAATAAAGGCCCTGGGGATACCAATAGCTGAATCCTCCCTGACATGCTCCCGGAGTTTGCTGGCGGAGAAATAAGCCCAGTCCGTCTGCTCATAACTGTTATACTTACTGAGCATGAAGGAGGCCCCGATGCCGGCGGAGAGGTATAGGTTAAAACGCTTTGTTGAATTGGTCAGGCTATGCAGATAAAAATTATCAGATACGGACAATTCAGCAAACCGGCTTTTATAATAAAAACGGCGGTATCCGCGGTATTCCTGCTCCGCTTTGTATTTTTTATCATCGCCCACAAGGGAGCCGAGTACCAGGGCATACTTAAGCGACATCCGGTTGATCACTGTCTTCGTGAGGGACACTTCCAGTCCCGGACTGGCAGTCCTCCACGAACCGGCTACAGCCGACGTAAGATCACCCTGATAAACATACGTGCCGATATTAATGCCCATTGACCAGCTGCCGGGCGTGGATCCCTGCGATTGCGCAGGTGAATACAGGACACTGCAGAGTAGAATAATGACAATTGAAATTTTATATAAAGCTGCTTTCATCTGTGTTGCAGGCATTCATAGACTGGAAGGGTAGCTAAACTGGTATTTCGCAGATTGAATCTCTCATACAGGCCGCATGGCCGGAAGGAGCGCAATACTACTGAGCAAATGGCAGGAAGCAGAATGAAAAAGCCACACATCCGGGAATACAAGTATTCCTACTTAGTAAGCAGGTGATAGTAAATAACCATTATTTGATAAGTATCACTTATACGGCCGCAGCTGCCGATTCAGCCTTCACCGGCTTCTCCTTCGCCTCTTTCCGGTCACGGTAATACTTGAGAATACTACGTCTCACCTGTTCGGCCAGAACAAACTTCGGATTATTGCTGCTGTAGATCTCCGCGGTCCGTTCATTGGGATTAAAATCCTGGGCGCAGAGAATATCATATACTTTAAAGAGTTTCAGAAAAGGAAGATCAATCACGTACCGGCGGCGCACGAGGATACTGCTGAATATTTCGCTCTTCCGACGGGTCTTAATTCCGATACATAAACCGAAGGAGCGGGTATCTTCAACCCCCAGGTTTTTTACAAGAAAGGACTTCAGTTCTCGGGCTTCCGCGGAATTATCTTCCACCTGGAAATTCAGTTCATTCGCGGCATGACGCATATTGATCATAAACTCTTCCAGCAACAGGTTCCAGTCTTCCTTCTGCTCTTCGTTTATCCCCTTGATCAGGATGGATTTCCAGGCAGTGCAACAAAGTTGACTGATTCCTGTATCCGCACAAAGCTGGCTGAGTTTTTTAAGAAAAGCCACACTGAAGTATTCATCCCGGCGGTATATCCCCAGCCAGTATTTATCTCCATACCGGTTCAGCCCTTCATAATAGGGCAGGTTAAAAGAAGGCAGGGTGGCTTTTACAGCAGCCGGTCTCAGTTCAAGTCCTTCTTTTTTCAACAGGCTGAAAAGTTTATCTCCATCAGCAGCCGGATTATCGATAAAATCTGCTTCATGAGTTACAATCAGTTCATCCAGCAGCTTTGTCAGTTTGGGCAAATCCTTTGTTGCTGTTAGCTGGTCCCATTCATACACCACATTAGTCCGGGGAAACCGGATAAAAAGATGCCAGTAATGAGGCGTGGCCGCTGCTGCAATCCAGTTAATATTTCCAGTGAGCATCGGTGTTATACTCTGGTTTTTATCGCAGATATTGACTTTGATCCTGGGATTATAATCAATCGCGTTGAGTATATCCTGGTATACCGTTTCCGACAGCCAGGTATCCTGTATAAATACACCGGCCGCCGGATATGAGCTGATAATATTCGGTTGTTCATTCACATTACAGGTATAGGGTACCGCCAGTTCTGTAAGAGAGGCTGTAAACTCCTCCAGATGATAGGGCTCCAGTTCCACGATTAACTGCTGCCGGAGACCAAAGCGAACAAACGGAATCCGGATACGCTGGATGGCTACCATTATATTATATAGCTGGCCGGGGTCAATTATCCCGCCACGGAAGTTGATAAATACAGTCTCACTCATGGGATGTTTTTTATTATGGTTGCCGGCTTTTGTGCCCTCCGGGTATAAATTATAAAAATCAATAATGCCTTAATTAGCTAAAGTTAGGGATTGATTTTATATAAAACCTGATATTGATGAGATAATAGCTGGGTTATTCAGGCAAAAACGTCATAATTGACTGAATTCTGTTTAAAATACAAACATTTAAATATATACTCATATAATTATCCTGCCCTGTTTTTGAACCGTTTATCTTAACACAGGACATAAAAAAAGTTCCCTTCCGGGAACCTTAATACAGTAAAGCAAAACGGTAGTTGTTTACTTCTTTGCAGGACAGGTATTCAGTCCTATCAGTGTATACAGCGGGCAAAAACTTACCAGGCTGGTCAGTACAAACACACCCCCCAGAATGGCGAGGATGAGTCCGGGTGTTCCGGCTACTGTTCCACTGAAATACAGATAAGCAAATACGGCGGCGATTAATACACGAATAATCCGGTCGGCTGTTCCCATGTTTGGTTTCATAAATGAAAAGTTTAAAGTTGAAATGTTTAAATATTGAATGAGTAATCAGTAATGAGTAAGAATCGAAAAGTCTTGACTGAATCTGTACTTTCCCAAAAGCGGGATGTACTAAATGTGAGTGCTGTACAGCCAGCTACTCATTATTCATTATTCATTCCTCATTCCTCTCTTCCCTGTAAAACTACCTTTCCCGGGCGGCGCCAGCCGGTGACCACTGTCACCAGGCTAATTGATTTGTATGCCTTCGGGCAATTGTTTCACTTTTCCCTCTTGTTCCAGTCTTTTCATTACCCGGGTTACAACTTCTCGGGCCGTGCCGAGTTCACCGGCAATCTGTTTGTGCCGGAGCGGCAGGATTTTTTCCCCTTTCATCCGGCTTTTTTCCAGCAGGTAGTTATAAAGGCGCTGATCCATCTTATCAAAGAGCAGGGAGTTGATGGTGTCCAGCATTTCCGTATAGCGCAGGTTATATTGCTGAAAGAATAATTCATTGACAGCCGGGTATTGTTTTACCCATTTATTCAGTTTATCCGTTGGCAGTAATAAAAGTAAGGAAGCGTCTTCCGTAAAGGCAAAGATCCGGCTCGGTGCATTGGAAAGCCCGGAGGAAAAAGACATAATACAGCTCTGTGCCGGGCCTATATAATAAAGAAGTAATTCTTTTTCTTCCATCCGGGTAAATACTTTCACCAACCCTTCCAGCACAATGGGAATGACTTTGATATACTGTCCCTCTTTGAGAATTTCCACGCCTTCCGGTACTTCCTTCATCATACCATGTTCCGAAATCTCATCCAGCAGTTCTGGGGGAAATCCAGGCAGATGTTTTTTTATTTCAGTGATAGCAAGGGGCATACATATGATTTCTTCCTGCTAAATCTACAACATCCCGGGAAATCAGCCTCCGATAATGGAGGAAATCACAATTAAGGTCTATATTTAAATACACCTGCAGCCAACCTCACTGCCGGTAACCATAAACCAACGAACCTCATGCTATCGCTGAAACCCGTTCAGTCCGCTGAACGTATCGTCCTGATTGATGCCCTGCGCGGTATCGCTATCCTCGGCATTTTTATCGCCAACCTGTCGGTTGGATTCAGTTTTTATGATGCCTCTCTCCCGAATGCCGGCCCCTGGTTTCATCCCTGGGATAAAACCGTACTCTTTGTGGAACACCTGCTGATCGAGGGAAAATTCTACTCTATCTTCAGTCTGCTTTTTGGCTGGGGACTGGCCATCCAACTGAAGAGAAGCGAACTGAAAGGACTTACTCCTGTTTCGTTTGTACGGCGCCGGCTGCTCTTTATGTTACTGCTGGGTCTGGCACACCTGCTCCTGCTGTGGACCGGTGATATTGTCGCTTTTTATGCCCTGGTCGGATTTGTATTTCTCTGGATCCGAAAATGGAATGACCGCAAGCTATTTATTACCGCGATCCTGCTCCTGCTTGCTCCGATCCTGCTTTATTATTTAAAAATGAAGTTCGACTGGATGATGGCCCCTGCCGGCCTCCTTTATCAAACCGGTGAAAAGATTGATATGCAGGTTTCAGGTATCGGCGGCTTTGAAGAGTTTGTGAAAAAACTGAAATACGGAAATTATTCCGATCACCTGCAAACCCTGCTCTCCGGTGTCTTTTACCGCTTTGGCGACCTGGTGTTTCAAAGCCGTATCCCGAAAGTACTGGGTATGTTTATCCTGGGATATTTATTGGGGAAGGATGACCGGTACAAGCAAATACTTTCTGATACCAGACTACTCCGTTCCATCGCAATCGGCGGACTGGTACTGGGACTCCCCTGCAATTTTTTACTGGCCCGTTATATGGAAGAAGGGAAATATTATTTCCTGGGTACCGAAGGCTTGTATCAGACGGTGGTGTATGCATTCGGCGTAGCTCCACTGGCGCTTGCTTATGTGGCGCTTTTCTTCCTCTTTGCCCGTTCCGCTGCCGGGAAAAAATGTGTAGCACTATTACAACCCGTGGGCAAAATGGCTTTCTCCAACTATATCATTCACTCACTGGTTGGTTGCTTTATATTTTATGGATTTGGATTCGGAATGCTGCGCGAAGCAGGCCCTGTATACACGACTATCCTCGCCTTCCTGGTCTTTATCGGCCAGGTTATTATCAGTACGCTCTGGCTGAAATACTTTAATTATGGCCCGGTGGAATGGCTGTGGCGCAGCGGAACGTATGGGAAATGGCAGAAACAGGTACGATGATAGAAGTACGGAGTACGAAATACGAAGTACGAAGTACGAAATACGGAGTACGAAGTACGGGTGGATTACGTGAAAGAGATTGTGCTTATTTCTTTACCTGAACAAAGGTAGCAATGGCTGTTACCTGACAACTGCCATCATCAGGCTACCATCGACTGATCTTCTGCAACAGGCAACTCAACCAGTACTTCACATCCTTCACCGGGGGCGCTGATAAAGCGTACACTGCCACCAAAAGACTGTGCACGTCGGCGGATATTCTCTATGCCGATACCCCCGCGAACAGCGGACATATCAAATCCTATACCGTCATCCTTCATACACATCTGAACCCGGCCAGCCCGTACACGTAAAGAAAGACGGATTGTTTTAGCCTGCGCATATTTGATGATATTGTTGAGCAGCTCCTGTACAATACGATAAAGGTTCCGGTTGATTTCCGGTTCAATCACTTCTATTTCCGTATCGTCAATTTCCAGGTGCACGGCAAATGGATGTGCCGCTTTTATCCCGGCAAATAGCGCTTCATACAGGTCCTTTACCGACTGTGTCTGATCCGCCGCAGGAGCCAACTGGTGACTGATCTGGCGGATTTCCCGCACCGCATCCAGAATATATTCACGGCTGCGGGCTATTAATTCATCAAAACTTTCCGGGTTACCGTTCTTATCCGTAGTGGCACTGAGATACAATAAAGCGGCCGCCAGCAACTGATTCACATTATCGTGCAGTTCCATACCAATCAGGTTGCGCTCCTTCTCCTGTGCCTGCAGAATGGCTTTATCAAGCCGCATTTTTTCTTCCTTCCTGAATGTTATATCCTGACGTATGCCGGCATATTTGTACGGTACTCCCTTCTCATCAAGAAAAGGAACAACGGTAGCATATACCCAAAACAGGCTGCCGTCTTTTGCCTGGTTCCTGATTTCTCCGCTCCAGACATTACCCGACCGGATGGTTTGCCAGAATTCTTTGAAAAAAGATTCCGGATGATACCCTGAATTCACAATACTGTTATTCCTGCCAATCAGTTCCTCCTGTTTGTAACCGGATACCTTACAGAAATTCTCATTGGCATAGGTTATCACTCCGTCCTTATCCGTCATTGTCACAATAGTGGCCTTATCCAGCGCGTATTTATAATCTTCCAGTTCACGCCGCAGCTTTTTCAACGCCGTTATATCTTTTACCACACCCATGAGCCGGTCAGGGCTCAAACGGCTGGCATTGATTTCCGCATATACCACTGAACCATCTTTGTGATTGAAATTCCGTTCAGATATATAACTGTTGCCTTTTTCCACAAGATGAAAACGGGGCGGCAGGGCTGCTCTTTCTTCCGCTGTCAGTACATCCGTAAAACTCATTTGTAACATTTCCTCACGGGTATATCCCAGCATTTCCGTGGCTTTACGGTTCATGTCCAGAAATTGCCCTGTACTGTCGGTAATAAAAATGGCCGTGGTGATATCATTAAAAAGCTGCCGGTATTTTTCTTCACTGTCTTCGCTGCGGATCAGTTCCCTGAACAATACACGGGTAAACCAGCCCGAAATCAATAACAGCACTGCAATCAGTACGGCCAAAAACAACCCTTGCTGCATTTTACCCTGTATATATTGTTGCCAAACGAGGTATATGGAAGTAATCGCTGTCAGCAAACAGGTTAACAGGTGCAGCAGGAATATCTTTTTTCTTCCTGTGAAAAGAATACGGTTTTGCTCCATCCCGGTATGCCTATCGTTTTGGATCACCGTCATTGATTACGGTTTTGTCTGAATTTTATAAGCCGTGCGGCTACCAGGTCAAACTCTTCGTACTTATCAAGAAATTCGGCAGCTCCGGCGGCTTTGCATTTTTCATGCAGAGCCATATTCTGTTGTATATACAGAACCACCACATGCAGATAAGGTTGTACCGCCTTTGCCGAGGCAATGAATTCCGGCAGCACCGGTACCCTGAAATTGGAATCAAGAAAGAGTACGTGTGGCTTAGTTGTCTGTAGTTTCAATAAAGCTTCATCCGGGCGTTCTGCATGATGTATTTCCGCATCATGTATGCTTTCCATGATCAGTTCCGACATCCGCTCCCGGATCGCGGCCGACTGTTCCATAAACATAACACGCAGTACATTTTTCATACGGCAAAGAACCGAAACAGAAAGGGGGCGGGTAATAGTATATTGCCGCTTTTTCTAATGAAATAAACGTAGCCGGCAGGTAGTTGAACAACTACATGCTTTTTTTGAAGGTTGATTGCCTGTGAGTTATCACTCAGGCAACCGGTTGATCAACCCGTGTTGCACGGCATAGAGCGCCATTTCAGAATTGGAACTCATCTTCATTTTTTCGAGTATACGTGTACGGTATGTGCTGATTGTAGTGGTAGCCAGTGAAAGCTGCTCAGCGATATAATTATTTGAACGCCCTTCCGCCAGTAATCTGAAAATTTCGAGTTCCCGGTTAGTCAGCATTTTATGCGGATACTTCACATCTTTTTCCACCAGTAACTGCTCTGCCAGCTCAGGGGTGATATATTTCCGGCCGATAAAAATGCGTTCCATGGCTTTTACCAGGTCATACGGCGCAGCATTCTTATTTAAATAACCGGATGCACCGGCTTTTAATGCCCGCACCGCATACAACTCTTCCGAATATATACTCAATATCAGTACCGGCAGTTCAGGTTTGAGCAGCTTGATCTGCTCCAGGGCTTCCAGGCCACTGCGCCCGGGCATATCCAGATCGGATATTACAAGATCCCAGTCCTCCTGTGTTACTTTATTGATCAGCGCACTGGCATCTTCCGCTTCTCCGATAACGGCTGTCGGGTATTCATCTTTAATAATCTGAATAAGTCCCATCCTGATAAAACTATGATCGTCTGCAATCAGTATTTTTTTCATGTCCGCACTTTATTAATTATGTTCAACAGGCAGCTCAATCAGTATCCGGGTGCCATTTCCGGGAGCCGTATCCAGCTGCAGCTTACCTCCCAGGGAATATACGCGTTCATTCATCCCCAGTATACCAAAAGATGAATGGTTGTCAATGGCCTCTTTGTCAAATCCCGTACCGTTATCCGCTATTCTCAGGTATACCCTGTTCTCCTCTTTCCATAGATTTACCCTTACCTCACTGGCCCGCGCATACCGGATGATATTTGTCAGTGCCTCCTGCATTGCACGATATAAACAACTCGCTACGGCTTCGTCCGTAACATGAACCGGTGCCGGGCATTCAAACTGAAGCGGTATACCCGAATTCTCGGTAAACTGGCCCGCATACCATTTCAACGCTTCATCCAGTTGCTGGTGCTCCAGTATGCCCATTCGTAATTCGTTCAGTATTTTCCGGACAGACAGATGACTGCTGTCGAGCAGACTGATCATACTCTTCAGTTTCTCCTTATACGCCGTTTCCGAATCCGGTATGCGCCGGTCAAGCCAGGCCACATCCATTTTAATTGCGGTGAGCTGCTGGCCCAGTTCATCATGAATCTCCCGGCCAATCCGTTTTCGTTCCTCCTCCCTGATTGTTTGCAGATGCGTGGTAAGTTGTCGCAACCGCTTATTAGCCTCCCGTATTTCCTGCTGCGCCTTCACCCTTTCCGTAACATCAATACCCACACCCATCAGGCATTCCTGTTCATTGTAGAATATTCTGCGGCCCGTGAAAAAATAAGGAACCCTGTTACCTGATTTTTGTAAAAATCCGGCTTCAACGGTATCCTCACCCGTTAAAAACACATTCTCAATTTTTCTCCGGAGCAATTCCTTTTCGTCTCCCTGGTAAAAATCCAATGGATGTATAGCCGCAATTTCAGCGGCAGTATACCCGCTTACGGTTTCAAAGTTTGTATTCCAGCGTAAAAATGTTCCGTCTTTTGCATAGAGGTAAAATATACCCGGCAGACTGTCAATCAGCGAATCGGAGAGATTACGTTCCTTGCTGATTTTCTCGGCGGCTGTTTTTTGTTCCGTAATATCTACAAGCACCCCATCCCAGATAATCCGGCCATCGGGTTCTTTTCTGGGAATCGAACGCACATTTAACCACCGTATATTACCCCGGTAATCGCGGACCCTTACCTCCCGGTTGAATACCGACATCTTTTCGAAAGACTCATTTTCCCTAAGGACAAATTCTTCTTTGTCTTCTTCCAGAATCAATGCATATATGATTTCAGGGTGTTCTACTACTTCCGCTGCTTTTTTACCCGTCAGTGATTCCACTTCGCGGCTCAGATAGGAAAAATGAACGCGGCCATCCATTTCTCTCACACGTTGATAAATCATGGTACCGGGCAAGTTATCGCCCAGTGTCTGTAATTGTTCACCTTTACGTCTGAGCGCTACTTCTGTTTGCTTCAATGTGGTTACATCCATCATACTGCCCAGCATCCTGACAGGCTTGCCCTCCGCATTCCGGATAATATAGCAACGGTCATAAATATGCCGGTATTCCTCTTGCCCGTTTCTGAACCGGTATTCGGTGATAAAAGTATTTGCGGCCGACCGTAGATTCACTTCCTGTTGCCTTTGTACCGATTCACGGTCAGCAGGGTGGATCCGGCTTAACCATTCTTTGGGTTGCGGCACCGGGTCTTCCATCGTGCGTCCATACAAGGCCTGGTGTGCTGCATTGCCCCATAAATATCCTGTCTCCAGGTTCATTTCCCATAATGCATCATGCGTGGCTCTGGCTATGAGATTAAAGCGTTCATTGGCCTTGTCCAGCATCTGCGTATACTGACGGATCTCCGTTATATCCTGCACGGACCCGATCAGGTAATACAGGCCTTCCTTTTCATGGCGAACCGGTGTTACTGTTACAATGCCCGTACGGGTACCATTCGGATAGACAGACGTTTCTTCCCACTGAAGGGTTTTGTTTTCCCTGATGGCCTGCCGGTATTTTTCCTTTACTACTGTCCACGAAGCAGGAGGTATAATAGCCGATGCAGAATTCCCGACGATTGATGATTCGGGTAGTCCGGTGACCTCTGTAAACCGACGATTGACAGATATAAAGCGAAAATCATCCTGCCCGTCACTTTCCAGCATAAAAAGGACATCATTCGTGGCATCAAAAATCCGGCGTAGTTTCTCTTCACTGGTTCTCACCGTCCGCTCAGCTTCCTGGTTTCTCTTTTCACGATCAAAATTGTCAAGCGCAAAGGAAATATCACCGGTGGCCTCTTCCAGCAAGGCGATTTCGGCGGCATCAAAAAATCCGGTTTCTTCCGCATACAGTGAAAAAGCGCCAATCACTTCACCCGAACGACGGATGGGAACCGCAATGGAAGAACGAAAACCACGTGCCAATGCTTCCTTTCGCCAGGGTTCCATCCTCGGATCAGTGGCCATATCATTACACACTACCGTTTCGCCCCTGCGGATAGCCGTACCAGTTGGCCCTTTTCCCGATTTTGATAACCCGATATTAATCTTCCTTATTTCCTTCAGATAACCCTGCTCCAACCCATCGAATACTACAGGCTCCACAATTCCCGATTCCTTGTTTAGCAAACCGATCCAGGCCAGCCGGAATTTTCCATTATGAATGGCTATACCGCACACATCACTGAATAGTGTTTCTTCCACTTTAGTACGTACAATCAGCTGATTTACCTGGCTGATAAAATTGTACAGCCGGTTGGATTTATTCAGTTTCTCTTCCGTCTTCCTCCGGTCCGTTATATCCCTGAAAAAAACAGTTATCCCTTCCGGTGATGGATAAATATGATTCTCAAACCACCGATCCCGGGGTGCATAGTACTCTTCGAGATAAACATACTCCTGATTCTTCCTGGCCTTTTCATGTGCAAGTTGAAAAGGCTGACCAATACTGTCCGCAAATTCCGTCCAGATATGACGACCGGTTAATGCTTCCGGTTTACGCTGAAATATTTCACCCGCTTTCCTGTTTACATATGTAAAACAATCATTTTTATCAAGTGCAATAAATGCATCGGTAATCCGCTCGAGTATACCGGCATGAAGTACCAGTTCGGTCAAACCGGGCTGACTATCCCCTTTGCTTTTTTTTGTTGTTTTCGCCATATTAAATTTCCGGGGCCGGGTTTCTCTTTCCCGGATAGAGGTAATTTACTTAATTTCCATTCCGGATAGCATGACTTATTTAAAACATATGAAGTATTTACTCCTTTTTCTATTTCTTCCCGGAATGCTGCAGGCTCAATCCCGGTCGGAAATCGCCCGCTGGGAAAAACAGGCGCAAAACGTCACCATCATCCGCGATCACTATGGCGTGCCGCATATCTATGGTAAATCCGATGCGGATGCCGTATTCGGACTGCTCTATGCCCAATGTGAAGACGATTTTGCACGTGTGGAAATGAATTACCTGGAAAAACTGGGTCGCCTCTCTGAAGTAAAAGGAGAAACCGAATTATATAATGACCTGCTCAACCGGATGATCATCAGTCAGGCCGATTCAAAAAAGGATTATAAAAACGCTCCGGACTGGCTGAAAAAACTCTGCAATGCATTTGCGGACGCCGTCAACTATTATCTCTATAAACACCCGGAAAAAAAACCCGCTTTACTCACCCGTTTCGAACCCTGGTTCCCGTTTATGTGGACCGATGGGAGTATCGGGGCCATCAGTACGGCTGATATTACACCTGCAGAATTCAGAAGTTTCTATTCAGGTGAAATGCCCACCGCTTTTATACCCAAAGCAAACGATCCCGAAGCTGATCTGAAACTGACCGGTTCAAATGGTTTTGCCTTTTCCCCTAAGATTACGGAATCAGAAAATGCAATTTTATATATCAATCCGCATGTAACATTCTATTTCCGTCCCGAAGTACATATGGTAAGTGAAGAAGGGCTGAATGCTTACGGTGCGGTTACCTGGGGACAGTTTTTCATTTACCAGGGCTTTAATGAGCATTGCGGCTGGATGCATACCAGCAGTTATGTGGATGCGGCCGATAGTTATATTGAAAAAATAAGCAAAGCATCAAATGGCTGGCTATATGAATACAACGGGCAACAAAAACCGGTAAAGGAGGAAAAGATTACCCTTTCTTATCAAAGCGGTGCCATAAAAGCACAAAAGGAATTCAAAGCGCTGTACACGCACCATGGTCCGATCATGGCCAAACGGAATGATCAATGGCTCAGTGTAAAAGCGGATAATCGTCTTTATAATGGATTACTTCAATGCTGGCAACGCACGAAGGCCAACGGACTGGAAGATTTTAAAAAGACCCTCGATCTTAAAGGCAATATCTCTAACAATACCGTTTATGCCGATGCAGATGGCAATATCGCTTACTGGCATGGGAACCGGGTGCCCGACCGGGATACTGCTTACGATTGGAGTAAACCTGTAGACGGAAGCACTATCGCTACCGAATGGAAGGGTTATCATCCCATTGATCAGACGCTGCATATTATCAATCCGGTAAATGGCTGGTTGCAGAATTGTAACTCCACCCCTTTTACCGTAGCCGGACCCAATAGCCCAAAGAAAGAAAACTACCCGGCCTATATGGCACCCGATGGAGAAAATTTCAGAGGCATCAATGCAGTAAGAGTTCTCGGTGAAACAAAAACCTACAACCTTGATAAAGTGATCGCAGCCGGTTATGATCGTCGACTTGCCGCCTTTGAAGTACTTGTTCCGGCTCTGCTGAGTGCTTTTGAGAAAAAAGGAGATTTCCCGGATTCACTCAACGGACTTTTAGCCATGCCTATGCTGATCCTGAAAAACTGGAATTATCAAAGCAGTGAAATTTCCGTGGCCACCACGCTGGCGATTGAATGGGCGCAAAAAATACTGCCCGATATGCTGCGCGTAAAAGTGGTGGATGATGAAGAAGCCGATCAGGTGGACAAATTCAGTTACTATGCAAAAACGGCATCGCCCCGTGACTTACTATACCCGCTGCTGGCCACGATGCGGGATCTCGAAAAACGGTTTGGCCGGTGGGAAGTATCCTGGGGGAATATCAACCGTTTCCAACGGATCTCGCCGGATATTGAAAACAAGTTTGATGATACAAAGGAAAGCATTCCTGTTCCCTTTGCTTCATCCGCCTGGGGCGCCCTGCCTTCCTACAGCAGCCGTGTTTATCCCGGTACGCAGAAAAGATATGGGGTACATGGCAACAGTTTTATCTGTGCTGTTGAATTCGGGAAAAAGATAAAAGCAAAATCCCTCTTAGCCGGTGGTAACAGCGGCGACCCTGCATCCCCGCATTTCTTCGACCAGGCAATCATGTATAGCAAGGGGGCGTTTAAGAATGTGTTGTTTTATAAAGAGGACGTGGAGAAAAACATTGAAAAAAAATACCATCCCGGAGAATAAAAGGGTACTCAGTTAATGCTCATTTTAAATCGGCACATCGGCTAATCGGCTAATTCTTTTCATTAAATTGTACTATGAAAAATCTTCTTCTGTCTTTCCTGCTGCTTCCCTTTATATGTTTCAGTCAAACCTGCGATCTCCTCATCACCAATGGTAAGATTATGGACGGCACGGGCAACAACTGGTACTACGGGTCCGTAGCCATCAAAGACGGGAAGATCATCGGAATTGGAAGGAATATAACCTTTACCGCCACAAAAACCATTGATGCAAAAGGACTGATCGTAGCCCCCGGCTTTATTGATGTACATACACACCTTGAAGGCGATGAAATTAAAGACCCTGAAGCAAAGAGTTTTATTTATGATGGCGTTACCACCTGTGTTACCGGCAACTGTGGTTCCTCGCATGTGGATATCGGCCACTACCTCCGCTGGGTGGACTCATTGAAAACCTCCATCAACATTGCCACCCTGATCGGACATAATGATGTACGCAAAGCCGTCATGGGACGCGCCAACCGCGATGCCAGTCCGGAAGAAATGAAACAAATGGAAGCGATCGTGGATAAAGCCATGAAAGACGGGGCTGTTGGTTTATCCACCGGATTAATTTACATACCCGGTACCTATACCAAAACCCCTGAAATAGTCAGCCTCGCAAAAGTAGCCGCCCGGTACAACGGACTCTATGCCTCCCATATGCGCGATGAAGGCGACAGTGTGACCCAGGCTATTGAAGAAGCGCTGACCATCGGCAGGGAAGCAAAGATTCCCGTGGAGATTTCACATTTCAAACTCAGCGGACAACATAACTGGGGACGAAGCAACATCACGGTTCCGATGATTGAAGCCGCACGGAAAGAAGGCATTGAAGTCACCATTGATCAATATCCCTATACAGCCAGCAGTACATCGATCAGTACATTGATACCCGATGAAATACTGGCCGACGGACAGGACTCGATCAAAGCGAGACTGGAAAACCCGGCCATTAATAAATATGTGGTGAAATCCATTTTAGCACGGTTGAAAAAAAGAAAACTCAAACACCTGAGCTATGCCGTGATCGCTTATTATGCACCCGATACCAGCTATAATGGAAAGAGTATAGAGGAGATCAACCGGATGATGGGCCGCAAACACAAGGCGAAAGACGAAGCCCAGACAGTCATTGATATCATGAAGAAAGGTGGCGCTTCTGCCGTTTTTCATGGCATGGGGGAAGAAGATATCAAACGGATTATGAAATATCCCTTTAATATGTTTGCCAGCGATGCCACTATCCGCGTACTCAATGCCGGCATGCCGCATCCGCGCGGGTATGGCACCAATGCCCGTGTACTCAGCAAATATGTACGCGAAGAAAAGGTAATCACCCTTGAAGAAGCCATCCGTCGCATGACTTCTCTTCCTGCACAGAAATTTCAGTTGAGTGACCGCGGCTTACTCAGAACCGGTTTCGCTGCCGATATTGTTATCTTTGATGAAAACGAAGTAAAAGATATTTCCACTTTCGACAAACCCCACGCCTATTCAAAAGGTTTTCACTATGTGATCGTAAATGGCCAGTTAACGGTTGACAACGAAAAACACACCGGGGTCAGGGCTGGCAAACCTTTATACGGACCGGGGAGATAGAGGAAGGTGAGAGTCGGGAGTCGTAAGTCGGGAGCAGGAGCTACTTACTGGTATCATCAAAGCACAATATATATTTACCGTTCAATTAAGCATATGAAAAAGATATTTCTCTTCCTTTTTATCGGCTTTCAGATAGCCGCTTACGCTCAACCCATAACTGTGGCCACACCCGAATCACAGGGTTTTTCCAGTGAGCGGTTGAAACGGCTGGACCGGGAAATGACGGGCTGGGTGGACAAAGGATGGATGCAGGGAGGCGCGGCCCTGGTGCTCCGCAATAATAAAATCGTGTATTATAAAGCCGTTGGCTATAATGATAAGGAACTGAATGTACAGATGCAGAAGGACCAGATCTACCGGATCGCGTCACAAACCAAGGCGATCACCAGTGTGGCCATCATGATATTATTTGAAGAAGGAAAATTATTACTGGACGACCCTGTTTCCAAATACATTCCCGCTTTTGCCAAACAACAGGTGCTGGATAAATTTAATCCGGCAGACACCACTTACACCACAGTACCGGCCAAAAAAGAAATCACCATCCGGGAATTACTGACCCATACTTCCGGTCTTGGCTATGCGCAGATTGGATCGAAAGAAGCCAATGCCATTTATGCCAAACAAAACCTTACCGCCGGTATCGGGGTGCAGGGCGACAAACTGCTGGATGCGATGAACCGCCTGGCCAAACTGCCTCTTATGCACCAGCCCGGAGAAAGATGGACCTATGGGCTCAATACCGACCTGCTCGGTTGCCTGGTGGAAGTGATTGCCGGCGTTTCTCTCGATGAGTTTTTCCGCACCCGTATCTTTGAACCACTGGCCATGACCGATACCTATTTTACTATTCCCAAAAATAAAGCCTGGCGGCTGGTAAAACTTTACCGTGAGGACTCCACCGGTAAGCTGGTAAAAGCCAGTGCCAACATGCTCAATGGTAAATCAATTACTCCCGATTATCCGCTGGAAGGAAGCACCTACTACTCCGGTGGTGCCGGTTTGTCCTCCACCATTTATGATTATGCGGTCTTCCTGCAAATGCTGCTGAATGGTGGTACGCACAATGGCAAACGTATTCTCAGCCGCAACAGCGTACGCATGATGACCATGAACCAGATTGGTGATCTCTCCCGCGGCGATGATAAATTCGGACTCGGTTTCCAGGTAGTCACCGAAAAAGGCAGTGCGCGCACCCCTTCCAATACCGGCACTTTCAGCTGGGGCGGCGCTTTCTCCACTTCCTACTGGGTAGACCCCAAAGAAAAAATGGTCTTCCTCTTCTACCGTCAGCTGCAAAGTTCAACACACGGTGATGTGGTGGAGAAATTCAGGGCTTTGTTGTACGGGGCGATGAATGATTAGTGGTTGTACCCTTCGGCAAGCTCCCCGCATAGGCGGGACAAGCAGGGTTACAGACGTTGTCATGCTGAGCTTGCCGAACCATGCACACTTAGTGTTTCGAAGGAGGCATTTCCCTGATATGATACTCCTGTATCAACGCCGGTCGCTCGGGACTCAGCGTGAAATAGACTTCGATATCGGCTTTTTCTCCGTGTATGATAAATGTACCACGGAGTTGATTTTCCGGCTTCACCGGTTTTACGTCAATGATTTTACCGGCTTTGGCAAAAAGCAAACGGGCTTCCTTTCGTAATGAATCGATAGGATAATCAGGAAAGAAGTTCTCGGCGAAGATTTCGCTCTTCTCCGCATTAGTCCAATCGGGCAGTATCTTCATCAGTTCATTCCTTCGTTGTTCCAGTATGGCCGAAGGCGGCAGCTGACGTGGTTGCAGTCCGGCCAGTCTGATCAGTGTATCGAGTACCCGCAGGTTCACGGTACCAAAGGGCGAATAAGTCCGGTTGGCAAACGCCACTACCCCGATCCCGTAATCGGGCATTATCCTCCATTGACTCCCGAAGCCCGGCAGTCCACCACTGTGGGAAATATAGGTTTTTCCCTCACAGTCTTTCATCCAGCCCAGTCCGTAACAATATGCTGAAGTTACAGGACAGCTCCGGCCATCCGGGTATGTAAAAGCCGCATTAAACCCATTCCAGCGCCAGGGGTGATGCATTTCTCTAACCGAACTGCGTTTAACCGGTCCCGTTTCTTTTACATTCGATGGCGGCCAGGCCGATAAATGAAGGGCCATGTATTTGGCAAACTCATCAATGGAAGTGATCATACTGCCCATGGCGCCCCAGCTGCCGTCGGGTACATCATGCAGCAAGGCTTCCTCATTCCATTGATTATTCAGCCAGCGGTATCCATGCGCGAGTTTATCGGCCGGTACATTGGCGTATTCCCATTCCGCATTCACCATGCCCAGTGGCTTCCATATATTTTCTTTGATATATTGCTGATAGGGCATACCTGATACTTCGGTTATGATCTTTCCCAGCAGGGCAAAACCAAGATTGCTATACTCAAAGGCAATACCGGGCGGATTGGAAAAACTGATTTGTTTACCAATGAATTCCATCAGGTCCCTGTCACTATCGGCCAGTTGCCGGTCGCCCCAGGGATTGTCTTCCGGGAACCCGGCACCATGACTCAGTAAATGCCGGATCGTAATGGGCGGCGCATCCGCCGTCGGGTACTTCAGGTCTTTCAGTTCACGTACATAATAATAAGCCGGGTCGTCCAGGCTGAAGCGGCCTTCATCCCTGAGTTTCAGGATAGCCATGGCCGTGAAACTTTTACTCATTGACGCAATCCGGAACATAGAAGAAGAACTGGCGGGAATCTTTTTGGCAAGGTCGGTATAGCCATAGCTGTTTGTATAGATCAGCTCCCCATCCACCACAATACCAAAAGAGATCGCGGGAAAATGATTATCCTTTGCATGCTGCCGATAGAGGCTATCGATCACCGGCAGGTACTGGCGGATCTTTGAAAGTCGGGCCGTATCGGTAAACCGGGCAGGTTCATACGTTGTTTCATACTGCACCAGCTCCGGTGAGTAACGCGTATTGTCTTTACAGGCACAAATAAATAATAATCCGGACAGCAGAACAGGAAGACGCATAAAGAGGATTTATGCTTCAAGATAGGAAATAGTGCCGGGAAGCCGGCGCTAATACTTCATCAACGCCTCCACCATTTCTCCCAGTCTCGCTTTCGCCAGAAAATTCTTCTCCAGCTCAATACTGAATGGTACCGGTGTATCCAGCGAAGCACAACGCATTACGGGAGCATCCAGCAGGGTAAAACAATGTTCCGCAATCCAGGCGGCAATTTCCCCGCCGATTCCACCCGTCAATGTGTCTTCATGTAAAATCAAAACACGGCCGGTTCGTTGTACGGCCGCGCGGATGGCTGCATAATCGAGCGGTAATAAAGTACGCAGATCCAGTATGTCTATATCAATCTCCGGATGGGCGGCAGCGTATTCTTCCGCCCAATGTACCCCACTGCCGTATGTAATGATCGAGAGTTCACTGCCACTGCGTACATGACGGGCTTTCCCGATCTCAATTTCATAATAATCCGCCGGTACCGGACCACTCACGGAGCGATACAAGGCTTTATGCTCAAAGTACATCACCGGATTCGGATCATTGATCGCGGCTATCAGCAACCCTTTTGCATCCATCGGTGTACTGGGATATACGACTTTCAATCCGGGTGTATGTGTAAACCAGGCTTCATTACTCTGACTATGAAAAGGACCCGCTCCCACACCGGCGCCCGTGGGCATCCGGATAACCACATCCGCGTTCTGTCCCCAGCGGTAATGGATCTTCGCGAGATTATTTATAATCTGGTTAAACCCTACTGTTACAAAATCCGCAAACTGCATTTCCATCATACTCTTATACCCTTCCAGCGATAAACCCAAAGCTGAACCCACAATCGCACTCTCGCATAAGGGTGTATTGCGAACCCGCTCTTTTCCAAACTGCTCCACAAATCCTTCCGTAATCTTGAAAGCCCCCCCGTATTCCGCAATATCCTGTCCCATCAGAATGAGGTTTGGATGCTGCTGCATGGATTGATAAAGGCCTTCTTTGATGGCATCGATCATTCTTTTATCTGAAGATGTGGGATGTGAGAGGTGAGTTGACAGGGTACCAGAACCGGGCAGCCCTTTTGTTGTCTGTCCGCTATCATCCGGCACCTTATAACCCGCATCTTTTGCAGAAGGCTTACCCCTGAAGCTTCTCGGCTGTTCACTCACATCCGGCTTCCCTGTTCTCAAATCTCTTGCAGAAGTATTTCCCGTAAAGATTCCCGGCTGTTCACTGACATCTGACATCGCACATCTCACATCTGATTCTGCATATATATCTTTCAGTTCAGCCCCGGTATCTGCCACAACTTCCTTCGTATCAAACCCAACTTTCAGTTCCTCTTCTATCTTATGTTTGAACTCTTCCCTGATCCGGGTAATGGATTGCTCATTCAATACACCTGTACTTGTCAGGTAGTCTTCGTAATTCTTTATCGGGTCTTTTTGTTCCCAGAGGCGGAAGAGATCCTGCGGTACATATTTGGTACCACTGGCTTCTTCATGGCCACGCATACGGAATGTCATGCATTCGATCAGGTACGGTTTCTGGTGTTCGATACAGAAATCACGTACCCCTTTGATCGTATCATAAACCGTGAGCAGATTATTGCCGTCAATCTGGATGCCTTCCATACCATAGCCTTTGGCTTTATCCAGGAGACTGATACAGCGGTATTGTTCCTGCACGGGAGTGCTTAATCCATACCCGTTGTTTTCAATAATAAAAATTACCGGCAGATCCCAGACTGCAGCCACATTCAAGGCCTCATGAAAATCACCCTCACTGGTGGCCCCATCTCCGGTAAACGCGAGTGAAACTTTGTTTTCTTTTCTTAGTTTATGCGCCAGGGCCACCCCATCGGCAATAGCCAGCTGCGGACCGAGATGAGAAATCATCCCGCAGATATGATGTTCGCGTGTGCCAAAATGAAAGCTTCTTTCCCTCGCTTTACTATACCCCTCTCTGGCCCCCTGCCATTGCATAAAGAGCCGGCTGAGTGGCATATTTCGCGTGGTAAACACACCGAGATTCCGGTGCATGGGCATAATCCATTCATCTTCCTGAAGGGCCAGTGTGGCGCCAACAGCAATGGCTTCCTGGCCAATGCCACTGAACCATTTGGACACCCGACCCTGGCGCAACAGCACCAGCATTTTCTCTTCAATCATACGGGGCCAGAGAAGACTACGGTAAAAATGAACAAGCTGCTCGTCGGACAGTTCTTTGCGGTCGAATTGCATAAACCGAAGTTCGGGATTTTTCAGATAAGGAAGATAAACCAAGTACGAAGTACGGGGTACGAAGTATGAAGTACGAAGTACGGACGTAAAGCAGGACCTCCCTGTATTTCTCCGCGTTCTCTGCGTTCTCCGCGGTTAAAAAAACCGCAGCGAACGCAGAGAGCGCAGCGGTTACTATAAATTTGAAGTTATCAGAAATAAAACCTGTCCCGTCTCTTACCTTCTCAACCTTTCAACTTTTTAACCTTCACACCACCACCAACTCATAAAACTCTTCCTCCCGCAGGTATTTTTGTGCCAGCGCCTGCAGTTCTTCCGCGGTGATTGATTTGATCGTATTGATGGAATCGTAGAAATAAGTTTCAGGCAGCCCGTTCAGGATTACATTTTTCCAGCGGCCGATTATCTGGAAAGGACCATCGAGATCGCCAAGGATGGAGCCCATCAGGTAATTACGTACCAGCAGGAGCTCGTCTTCCTCCACCAGTTCCTCGCGGAGCAGTTTCATTTCTTTATATACTTCCGCAATGGTAGCCTCACATACATCTTTACCTGCTTCCGTACTCACCATCCAGGCAGAATGTTGAATATGATTATGCAGGAAACTGTGAATGCCATATGTATATCCTTTTTCCTCGCGGATATTGCTCATCAGCCGGGAGCCAAAGAAACCACCAAAGACCGCATTCAGTACCTGTACTTTTAAAAAGTCGGGATGATGACGGTTGGGGAATGTCCGGGCAATCCGGACAGATCCCTGCACTCCTTCCGGATCATTGGTAATCCGGTATTTTTTCTCTTCCGCTAAAACCAGCGGATGCTGGTTCACCGCAACAGGCTGATTCGGCAGATCCCCGAAATGCGTATCCAGCAAAGCAATGAGGTTGGCCGGAAGTTTACCCGCCACAAATAATATCAGCCGACCCTGAGTATAATACTGGTTGTAAAAATGCAGGAGCTGGTCTCTTTCCAGTGCGTCAAAATCTTCCGCACGGCTGTATTTGCCATACGGATGTTTTTCTCCATAGAGATAAACATCAATCAGGCGGCCCGCCACAAAATCACTTTTCTTCAGGTTCACTTTTAACCGCTGCTTCATATTCTGCTGGTAAATGGCCAGTTCGTCTGAAGGCATGGTGGAATCAGTAATCATTTCCTTTACAACCGGTAACAGTTCACCGATATGTTTACTCAGGGTATGCAGACTGATCGTGGCGGTTTCATTATAACAGGCCCTGTTTACATGCGCCCCGTAATATTCAAAATGTTCATTGAGCTGAAAGGCTGTTTTAGTACTGGTACCGTTGCGCAGCAGAAAATTCGTAGTGGCCGCCACCAGGTTCTGTTCTTCCTGGCTATTTCCGGCAAAGAACACCCATTCCAGTTGTATCACATCTTCCGCACCCGCGTCCACGGCATACACTTTTACACCGTTGCGCAGGGTATAGGACTGATACGGTTTCAGCTGCAGGTTAAAATTCACGGCATCCACAATGGGGGGTGCCTGTTTACGATCAATAGCCATTAATTAGTTATTAGATAAATAGTAAATTGTATTTGAATTTTCTTCCCTGAAAATCTTACCCGCCACACTTCGAATATCCTTCACCGTTACCGCCGCGTATTTGTCCAGTTCTTCATTCATCCAGGCCGCATCACCCAGCAGTTCGTAATAAGCCAGGCTGTTGGCCCGGTTCATTACACTCATATCCTCAAAGGCAATCATGCTTTCCGTCTTATTCTTCACTTTCTGGAGTTCCTGTTCACTCACCGGGCTGGTCTTGATTTTTTCCACTTCCGCCATCACCGCTTTCTCCGCGTCTTCCATCTTCACTCCCTTGACCAGTTTCCCTTCAATGGATAACAGTCCGTTTTCCGTACTGCCAAAATGGTAACATTCAATATTGCTGAAGAGTTTTTGTTCTTTTACCAGCGACTGATACAAACGCGAAGAGCCTCCGCCGCTCAGTATGTCACTCATCAGGTCGGTAGCATGATAGTCGCCATCCAGGCGATTGCCGATATGCCAGGTTTTATAAAACGCATCCAGGGGTACATTGGCTTTTACTTCAAGTTTACGCGCAGCTGTCTGTGCGGGCTCCTGCGGCAGGTTACGTACATATTTTTCCCCGGAAGGAATATCCCCAAACCATTTCTCCGCCAGGGCCTTTACTTTTTCCGTGGTTACATTGCCCGCCACCACCAGTACCGCATTCACCGGACGATAATGCTTAAAGAAAAAATGCTTTACATCCTCCAGTTTCGCTTCTTCAATATGCGCCAGTTCCTTCCCGATCGTCATCCACCGGTATGGATGTACGGTATAGGCCAGTTCCCGCATTTTATGCCATACATCGCCGTACGGTTTGGTGAGATAATGTTCCTTAAACTCTTCACACACTACTTTTCGCTGCGTCTCCAGGCTTTTCTCACTGAAACCGAGCGAGAGCATCCGGTCGCTCTCCAGCCAGAATGCCGTTTCCAGGTTCTCCGCCGGCAGCGTGATATAGTAATTGGTGAGATCATTGGTGGTATAAGCATTATTTTCCCCCCCGGCCATCTGCAGGGGTTCATCATAGTCTTCTATGTTTACTGAACCTCCAAACATCAGGTGCTCAAACAAATGGGCAAAACCGGTCTGCTGCGGATCCTCATCCCGGGCACCCACATCATACATAATATTCATCACCGCCATCGGCGTACTCAGGTCCTGGTGCACGATCACCCGCAGACCATTGGTAAGGGTGAAACGATCAAATTGAATCATACTGATAATAATAGATAAATGAAGCGGTAAAAGTATTGAAAAATACGGGGAAAGATGTTAGCGTATACTCTTTATCTTAAATTCAAACTCCTTCATCACCCCATCCCGCCGGATGATGATTTTTATTTTCTGATTGGGAACCTGCATGGCTATTTTGTATGAATTGAGATTATGGAGCAGGTTTTTATTGATGGCGATTACTTCATCCCCTTCTTTTAGTCCCACGGCTTCTGCCGGAGAACCCTTGGCCACATCACCGATAACAATCAGGCCGTTGACGAGGTACAACTCAATACCCGAGTAGGAATAGTCAAACACTTCCCCGTAATGGGAGTTCGGTGTTATATAAATATCCCCTTTGGCATAATTCAATATCACATTGAAACGGCGGAGCAGGTCATTGCCGAGAATACCACCCATATAAGGGTATGAGCTTACGTTATATTCATCATCAAACACAAATACCGGCACATTCCTGAACTTATACGGACCGATCCGTACTTCCTTCAGCAATGTCAGTTCCATATCGATCTTGCCCCCCAGCCCTTCGCCTTCTTTTACAAACCGTTTTCTTTTTTTACTGAAAAAAGCACTGTCTTCCACAAACTCCCGTGATAATAACATACAGAGACCCGCACCAAGGTCAAACAGGAAGCGGGAATAAATCGCTTTCTCATCGCGGATACGCATAGGCTGGGATACCAGCTGGCTGATCGCCGGTTTCAGCAGGTAACCACCACGGGGATAACGGATCGTGCCCTTTGTATAAAAGCTCAGCTGCATACTGTCATAATTCACTTTCATGATATACCTGCTGATCACGGAATAACCGATAATTCCGTCGATCCGCTCGCCGTATACTGTAGTAAGAATCGAATAATCATTGATGTGAAAATCCAGGTGTTCGATATTCAGACCCGGAAACCGGAGCGTTTTATCAAACAGGAAATTGACCTTGCGGATGCCTGCTATACCCCGGATGGTCCGGTCGGTAGGCACGGGCTTCAGTCCCAGGTAATCTACCGTGGACGAATCAAGGGAGATGCCACTGCTGCCGGTATCCAGTATGAAATTGAGTGTATCGGGGTATTCATCTACCCGGGCATGCAGAATCACAATGCCCCCGGTGAGCTGGGTGAATTTAACAGTGGTCAGGTGCTTTGAGGGGGGTTCAATAAACTCCTCCTGTGCCCGGAGTAAGGGGGCGCAACAGCAGGCAAACAGGAAAAATATGCCGGACAAGCAATACTTCATACGATTAGATGTTCAGTCAGGAGACACAGAATTGCTGCAAAATGATGCAATACAGGTCCCATCCTTTTAAAATTACCGTAATATGAGCATGTTTTCCAACCACTCGTCATAATATCTGTTATACAACTGTAAATTTGCCCCATGCAGTTAACCGAATTATATGATAAAGCCGCGGCCTTTGGATTCCTGACCGTGGAAGAGGGCATGTACCTGTTTCAGCATGCCCCCCTGGCAGACCTGATGCTGATAGCCGACGAACTCCGGAAAAAGCAGGTACCCCATGGCAAGGTCACCTGGCAGATCGACCGGAATGTGAATACCACCAATGTCTGTATTGCCAATTGTAAATTCTGCAATTTCTACCGTATACCCGGCCACGCGGAAGCCTATATCACCGATATGCCCGCATACCGGAAAAAGATTGAAGAGACACTTAAATACGGGGGTGACCAGCTCCTGCTGCAGGGCGGACACCATCCGGAATTAGGACTTCAGTTTTATGTAGATACTTTCAAGCAGATCAAGAATGAATTTCCCACGATCAAACTCCATGCGCTCGGACCACCCGAAGTGGCGCATATCACCAAACTGGAAAAAAGCACCCATCATGAAGTGCTCAAAGCCCTGAAGGAAGCCGGAATGGATTCCCTGCCGGGGGCAGGAGCCGAGATCCTGATCGACAGGGTACGCCGGCTGATCAGCAAGGGCAAATGCGGCGCCCAGGAATGGCTCGATATCATGCACGAAGCACACAAACTCGATATCACCACTTCGGCTACCATGATGTTTGCCCATGTGGAAACGATCCGCGAGCGTTTTGAGCATTTGGTAAAAATCCGGGACGTGCAGGCTATGAAACCGGAAAGTGCCAAAGGGTTCCTGGCCTTTATTCCCTGGACCTTTATGGATGTGGACACATTATTAGCAAAGATCCGCGGGGTAAAGAACCTTACCACCGCCGATGAATATATACGCATGATTGCCCTCAGCCGCATCATGTTGCCCAATGTAAAAAATATTCAGGCCAGCTGGCTGACTGTAGGTAAACAAACCGCCCAGCTTTGTCTGCATGCCGGTGCCAACGATTTCGGTTCCATCATGATCGAGGAAAACGTAGTAAGTGCCGCCGGCGCTCCTCACCGCTTCACTTATAAAAGCATGCAGGACGCCATCCGCGAAGCCGGCTTCGAACCACAGCTAAGGAATCAGCAGTATGAATGGAGGGAACTGCCGGAGGGGATCGAAGAACAGGTGATAAACTATTAAATGAGTAATGAATAATCAGTAATGAGTAAATGCTGAAGACTCAAAAAATTACTGGAAACAGTCTCATTATGGTAGCTTAATCCCATAGGGTTGTTTTACAACTTTTCTCTAAGAACGGCTTACCAAAACTTAAAAAATCTTTTCCCGGGCTACTCATTATTCATTACTGATTACTCATTCAAACAAACAATTTTCAATGAAACACCCCTACCCTAATTTCCGCAAAATCGCCTTCTACGAAGGCATTTCCTTCTTAGTATTGCTATTCATCGCCATGCCCATGAAATACTTCTTCGGTTTCCCCAAGGCCGTAACCATTGTCGGTTCCCTGCACGGAGTGTTATTTGTGGCCTTTGGTGTAGTAGCACTGGAAGTGATGCGTACCTATAAGAAAAAATTTGGCTGGCTGGTGAAAGCCGGACTGGCTTCGCTGCTGCCCTTTGGTACTTTTTATATGGATAAGGAATGGAAGCGGGAGGAGGAAGAAGCGATAAAAAGTACCGCAGGCTGACCGGTTTCTGTCAGGATTTCAATCAGGCCGGTGACTTTGCTGAAAGTTTTACTGTTCTGAGCCTTCCGGCCATTTCACGTATTGCCTTTTCAATTTTATACACCTGTTCCTTTGAAGGTTGTTTATGCCCTGAAGAATATTGTCTGCAAAGGGGAATAAAGTAAATTCGTGGGACCTTGCAGGTGAGCAGCCTGTACGTTCACTGCAACCTGCCATTTCAAACTGACAAAAAACACGCCATCATGTTCGGAATAAAACACATAAAATTTGACTCCATGACCTATGTTCTCCATTATAAAAATGGAAACATAAACCGGGAGGGTCGCGGGCTTTCCTTTTTCTATTTCGCACCCAACAGCTCAATTGTGGCCATCCCGATGGGAAGCAATGATCTGCCCTTTATTTTCAGTGAAACCACCAACGACTACCAGACCGTTTCCATACAGGGACAGATCAGCTATAAAGTGGGCAGTCCGAAAACCCTGGCCGACAACCTCGACTTTACGGTTACAGATGGCGGTCAGTATAAAAAGAATGATAGTGAAAAACTGAATCAGCGTATTGTCAACGAAGCCCAGACCGCCACGGCTTCATTTATACACGGCATTACTTTAAAAGACGCAATCCGGTCCGCCAAGAAAATTGAAGCGAATATTACCGAAGGACTGAAAAACTCGCCCGCCATCAATTTACTGGGCATTGAGATTTTGGGAGCCAGCATCTTATCCATTCAGGCAACACCGGAAATGGCAAGAGCCCTGGAAACCGAAACCAGGGAGAAATTACAACAGGAGGCCGATCAGGCTATCTACGAACGGAGGAATTTTGCCGTAGAACAGGAAAGGAAAATCAAGGAATCGGAACTGAATACGGAAATCGCCGTTGAAGAAAAACAAAAACAGATTGCGGAAAAGAAAATGGAATCCGATGTGCAAAAAGCGGAAAACGACCGGAAATTAAGAGAGATGCAGATTTCCTCCGACATCGCCATAGAAAATCAACGCAAACTACTGATTGAACAAAAAACGGCAAACGATAAAAAAGAAGCCGACACACAGGGCTATATTACGGAGACCACCTTAAAGCCATACAAGGATATTGACTGGAAGACACTCACCGCCCTGCATAACAACAACGACCCAAAATTCAATATTTCCCTCGCCTTCAGGGAGCTGGCAGAAAATGCGGGAAAAATCGGCAATGTAAATATCAGTCCGGATTTACTGGATTCCATTCTGAACGACAAGAGCGGTAACCGATGAGTGTGGAATATGCGATCATTGTCAAAAACAAAACCCGGCTTGAATCCCTGATTGAGCGATTCAATACAAAGGCCCAGGCAAAATTCTATATTGAAAGACTTGGCGGCAATTTCGACGATTATGTACTGGAACACGACACGTTTCACCACTCCTTAAACCAGGTACAAACCCGTCTTAACAGCAGTTTGAAAAACAAAGTGGTGGAAAGGGCCTTTCTGCCTAATTATATATTCAGCAGCAAGAATGTAATTATCGTCATCGGCCAGGACGGCCTGGTAGCCAATACCGCCAAATATTCAAAGGGCCTTCCCATGATTGCCGTAAATCCCGACAAACGCAGATACGACGGCGTGCTCTTGCCTTTTGACAGTACTGATTTTATTCAGGGCATTGAACAGGTACTGAATGGAAAATATAATTCCGTGACCATGCGGTTTGCCGAAGCCCGGCTGAATGACGGACAACGCTTATTAGCCTTCAACGATTTATTTATCGGTGCGTCCACACATGTTTCAGCCAGGTATAAGATCTCCTATAATAATCAGACTGAAGAGCAATCCTCGAGTGGTTTATTGGTTTCCACAAAAGCCGGGTCAACCGGCTGGCTGAGTTCCGTTTTCAATATGGCCTATGGAGTAGCCGGTATGTTTGAAAAGAACATTAAACTAAAAAGACCAAAGCTGCAGGATACGGATCTGCTCTTCGCAGTCAGGGAACCGTTTCAGAGTATACGAACACAAACAGGTATAACCGCCGGTTTACTGAAAGGACGGCACAACCTAACCGTCGAATCACTGATGCCCGCCAATGGCGTAATCTTCAGCGATGGCATTGAGTCCGATTTTTTACAATTCAACAGCGGAACGATCGCTACTATCGGACTCGCGGAAGAAAAAGCAACCCTGGTAATGAATGACAGTAAGATAGCCGGAGTATAATAAATTCCGGACTATTTCCCGGCTCCCTTTGCGAGGAAAAGAGGGTCAGGGGGGAGGGAGCTAGTCGGGAGTCGTTAGTCGGGATTTCGCTTCGGAGTTGAACCGTAGTATATACGAAATGCCGCTCGCCCCTCTTTCCCTGCCTACCGGCAGGCAGGTTCGTAGTCCGTTCGAATCATCTTTTTCACTATGGATTGAAATGGCGATTCGAACGGACTACTAACTACTAACTGCTATCTCCCGACTAGCTCTCCCGGGGTAAGTTGACACCTATGTCTCCCCCAACCCCAACGGGGTTGAACTGCTAATGCTGCAGCGATGAAATACAAGGTCACTCGCTAAGCTCGTGATGACGGGCCAGGTGGAGGAGAACGGGGAATACAAGATTCATTTTTATAACTTTTTCTTGACAGCATCCCTTTATACCTTCGGATTCCAAACCTTTATTATGAGAATGTATACCCGGCTCCTGCTGACATTCCTTCTCTTCGCAACCAGCACCGGTTTCAGCCAGCAAAGAAAAGATCTCGTTGTCTCTTTAAGCAGTGGATTGCTCAGCTCTTCCTATTACGAAAACGATGTATCAGGCGGTTATTACAGTGCCGGCATGGATTATGGCCTTACAAATAAACACTTCTTCCAGTTTTGCTTCACCACCGCCGAAAACACTTACCTGGAAAGGGAAATGTCCAATGTAACATCGAACCAGCAGATTCCCGGTTATGCCAATTCGTTCAACCGTATCTGGTCCATCGGCATTGGGTATAAATACAAACTGGATTTCCCACATATCGTACTGTGGCCCGGTGCCGCGGTTGGAATGATCCGGCAGACCCGCACTTTCCCGTACCGGTTTACTAATTATGAATCCAACATGTCCTACAGCGAAACCCAGATCGTCTTCCCCGTTACCCTCGAAGCGGATTATAAACTAGGCTGCCGCTGGCTTCTCGGCCTTAAAGGAGGTGTACTGATTTGCCCGGATTACCCGATTACCGGTATTGGACTTCATGCAGGACCGGTGGTGTCGTATATAATTAAATAATCACCTGATCAATCCTTCTCTCCCAAAGGGAAAGCGGGTATGAGAGATTTCCTTTATTTACGGTTACTCTTCGATGTGAAACCACGGGTGAAGACCGGGGTAAGTCGCCCCCCCCAATGTCCCGGCAATCCCTGATGAGGTTGAACAGCTTATTGTCAAAAAAGGGCAAAATGGTTTCCTGGCAACCTTGAATATGCGCAATGATCAGTGCAGTAATTTGCTTCTTTATAATACTGGTCATATGCCGTAACTTTCAATATTATATATGGCCGGCCAACCATACGAACAACAATCCGGTCAACCGGCAACAACATCGTAACCCGGACTTTAATCAGTTGTTCCATCCAAACCAATTTATCATGAACACGCTTTTGAAATCAATTGTCCTCTTTCTCACATTCGCCTTCACACTGATCACCCACAGCCAGGAACCCTCTATCACCAAAACCCCCACCGGCATTACCATCCCCTGCAAAGACTTTACAACCGAACTGCAGGTATACAGCACCGGTACCATCCGGGTGAAAAAATACCCGAAGGAAAAGACTTTCGATCCGCAAAGTCTGTCGGTAATAACAAAACCCGCCGGTATTCCATTCAGCACAAAAACAAAGGGAAATATTGTTACGCTGAAAACAAGCGAACTGAGAGTCTCACTGGATGCCATTACCGGAACCTTGGTTTTTACCTCCAATAATGGAACAGTGCTGCTGAAAGAACAACCGGGTTCCTCCCGCTTTACGCCTTTCAATGATGCCGGTCAGTCAACCCTCAGTGTGCAGCAAAGCTTTCAACTGGATGCCGATGAAGCCATTTATGGACTTGGCCAACAACAAAAGGGAAAAATGATCCAGCGTAACCTCTCGCTGAAAATGATACAGGACAATACGGATGATTATGTGCCTTTTCTTCTCTCAGCCAAAGGCTATGGCATTTTCTGGGACAACTACTCTCCCACTGTTTTTAAAGATGAACCCGCTGCCACTTCCTTCAGTTCAGAAGTGGGTGAAGGCATTGATTATTATTTCATCAAAGGAAACAATGCCGATGCGGTGATCGCCGGTATGCGCAGCCTCACCGGTACTTCACCGATGCTGCCGCTCTGGACCTTTGGCTTCTGGCAGAGTAAGGAACGTTATAAGACACAGGATGAACCGGTAGAAGTTGTACGACAGTACCGCAAACTCGGAGTACCGATCGATGGCATTATCCAGGACTGGCAATACTGGGGCAGTAATTATCTCTGGAATGCGATGGACTTTCTCAATGCCGATTTCGGTAACCCCAAAAAAATGCTCAGCGATATACATGGCCTGAATGCCCATATGGCCATTTCAATCTGGAACTCCTTTGGTCCCGAAACCAAACAATACCGCGAACTGGATTCCATCAAAGCCCTGATGACGTTTGGTACCTGGCCTCTCTCCGGAGTGGATAAGTGGCCGCCATTGCGTGAGTATCCCTCTGGTGTGAAAGTCTACGATCCCTATAATCCAAAGGCAAGAGATATCTACTGGAAATATTTAAGTAACATGCACGCCCTTGGTCTCGATGCCTGGTGGATGGATTCTTCCGAACCGGATCACCTGGACTTCAAAGACGAAGACCTGAATAATCAGACTTATCTGGGCTCCTTCCGAAAAGTGCGCAATGCTTTTCCGTTGATGACCGTGGGCGGTGTATACACACATCAGCGACAGGTGGATTCATCCAAACGAATTTTCATTCTCACCCGTTCTGCTTTTGCCGGACAACAACGCTATGGTGCCAATACCTGGTCGGGTGATGTAACCGCTTCCTGGAAAGCACTGCGCAACCAGATCTCCGCCGGTCTCAATTTCTCCCTCACCGGTATTCCGTACTGGAACAGTGATATCGGCGGTTTCTTTCTGGGTCAGTTCCGCAAACCATTGCTGAATGCCGATTACCGCGAGCTCTATACCCGCTGGTTGCAGTTCGGAACGTTTTGTCCCATGATGCGTTCACACGGCACCGATGCTCCCCGCGAGATCTACCAGTTCGGCAGCAAGGGCGAACCCGTATATGATGCTGTTGAAAAGTACATCCGTCTCCGCTATAGTTTACTGCCCTATATCTATTCCACATCCTGGGACGTGAGTCATCGGCACTCCTCCATGATGCGGGCCCTGGTGATGGATTTTGCCCATGATAAAAAAGCACTTGATATCAACGATCAGTTTATATTTGGCCGTTCGTTATTGGTAGCCCCTGTAACAGAACGTCAGTATGCCAAAGCAACAGGCGTGAATGGGAAAGACTCTGTTTACACCGCTGATTATTCCGTATCCCGTTCAAGACAGGTATACCTGCCGGCCGGTAGCAGCTGGATCGACTTCTGGACCGGAACTGCCTATACCAGCGGCCAATCTATTAGTAAAGAAACCCCGTTGAATATCATCCCGCTCTATGTAAAGGCCGGTAGCATCCTGCCCATTGGTCCCGATGTGCAATATGCCACCGAGAAAAAATGGGATGACATTGAAATCCGCATATATCCCGGTGCTGATGGGGAATTTGTGTTGTATGAAGATGAGAACGACAATTACAATTATGAAAGAGGCCAGTACAGCGAGATCCGTTTTAGCTGGAATGATAAAAAGAAACAACTCACCATCGCTGACCGCAGCGGCCAGTTTCCCGGTATGCTGGAAAAGCGCCAGTTCCGGATTGTGTTGGTAAATGAAAAACAAGGGACGGGAGATCGGCCAGCAGTTGCTGATGTACGCAAAGTGGAATATGAAGGGAAGAAGTTGGTGGTAGGATTGTAGGATGTCTTTGTCACCCTGCTTGTCCCGCCTATGCGGGGAGCTTGCCGAAGGGTGAGCTTGCCGAAGGATGAGCTTGCCGAAGAGTGAGCTTGCCGATGGGTGACAATAGACGATAAATATCCGTTCAACATGGAACAATCATTTAATTTTTTTAAAACAGAAGCGTTTATTAACAGGGAAGCCGGCTATTATTTAGGCTGCCTCGACAGTTCTGTATTTCTCGAGTTAAACACGACTAGGGATAATCTTATTTACCTGCGCCTGATATCTTTCGATGGATACGGATGTTGCAGATTGAATAATAACAGCAAGTGTCTGGATGAGCAGTTTTCAAATGAGTTCATTGAGGAATATCATAAAGACATATTAAATCAGGAAAAAATCACCCGGCTTATATTAAAACTAATCCGGTTGAATACGGATATGATCTGGAATGACGCATTGGAAGAGTATAATTTTATAATCAGCTCTGACTGATCAGATTATATTAACTTACACTATTGTCTACACACCCTTCATGAATAAATCCTTACAAACAATCCTCCTTATTCTTGTCGTGTCACTAGGCATTGCTTCCAGAATGTCAATTCTCGGATGGCTGTTTGTTATCGGGTTGGGGACAACCGTGCTTTTTGGCATCAGTCATTTACTAGTCCATAATTTTGCACAGTCAGGTTTAGCTGAAAAGAAACCGGTAAACCTGCTGCTGATCATCCTGTCTCACCTCTTTTTTATTTCCATTTTTCTGTTTCAGATTGACGCAGATGATTCAAAAAGCTATTCTGTAATCGGGTTTATAACCAATAATGAGAAGGATGCCTATACTGAAAACGGATTGTCAATTGTCTTCATTTCAATAATCGCTTACATAGTTTTGGCTGTCATTATTATTATAAAAGCCAGGCGGGAGAAACAGATACGGTTTCTTCCCTTGACATTCCTGTTTTCATTAGTCAGTTCAATCCTGATCGGATTCCTGTTTTTAAAATTTATTTATGCCAATAAAAATAACCGGGAATCCAAAATGCTGGAACAGACCGGAGAATTCAATTCTATAAAAAGCGCCTTGAAAAATCCTGAGAAAGCCGTGTACCTGAGAATAAATCCCTACGATAATCACATTAGCGAAATACCCCCGGCACTTTTTCAGCTGCCGGAATTAAAAGAAATAGACTTAACTGACCAGGGTATTTCAACCATTCCCGCGGAGATATCAAAGGCCAGGAGTTTAGAAGTGCTGAATTTAACTGGTAACAACATAAAAGAAATACCTGCTGCCATTTGTAATTGTGAAAAATTAAGGGAATTAAGAATTGGCGGTGATATCAGTAATTTCCCCTCCTGTTTAAAAACAATGAAGTCCTTAAAGCACTTAACCGTTCAGAGTAATACGGTAAATGAATTAATGGATGAATTGCTGGAATTTAAGCATCTCGAAACGGCACATTTCTATCTTAAAGACGGAATTATCAATAGCAAAAAACTGGATAGTATTTACGCTGTAACGGGAATAAATCATAAGTATTAAAAACGAAACGAACTGTTAACACCGTTCTTTTCAATCCTGTAAGAAATTATATGCTTCCTGATAAACAACTGACACATATCAGCAAGTTCCTTAGCCTGGTGCTACGACATCAGCCTGAAACAATTGGGATTCAGCTGGACGAGCAGGGCTGGGCCGGTATTGAAGAACTGCTCGAAAAAGCCAACCACTACGGAGTCCGGTTTGACCGGGAGATTTTAAACCATATTGTTGCCAGCAACCCCAAAAAGCGGTTTGCCTTTAATGATACCTATGATAAAATAAGAGCCAGTCAGGGGCATTCCATTGATATAGAACTGGGTTACTCCAATCAACGACCACCGGAGATTCTTTATCACGGTACCGGCGAAAAATCAGTTCAGTCGATCACGGCTACAGGGCTTGAAAAACGCAGCCGTCAGCATGTGCATCTGAGCAGTGACCCCGAAACGGCCATTAAAGTCGGTCAGCGGCACGGAAAACCTTATGTATTTAAAGTGCTGGCAGAAAAAATGTACCTCGATAATTTTCCCTTTTTCCTCTCTGCCAACGGCGTTTGGCTGACGGATCATGTACCGCCGGCTTATTTGAAGGAAAATGAATAGCTGTCATTTCTTTTTCTTTGAACTGAACATACCCGCATTCTGGCCTGACTGACAGTTCCTCCCTCTCAATAAATTATAATTTTTTTTAACATACTCTTGTGCCCCGCACTCTTCTCCTGCCACGACCTTTGGGAATATCCATAAACCAAAAGCATGAAAAAATTATTCCCTGTTCTGCTGACAGTGATTGGCCTTATTATGTATCAAATACCTGTCCTTGCACAAATACCCGATTTCACCGGCACCTGGGTGCTCAATATGGAAAAAAGTAAACTGGATGACGCGCCAAAAGGAATGACAGGGAGTATGTTTGTAATAAAGCAGGAAGGCGAAAAATTCAGTATCAAAATCTATCATATCTACGGTGAAAAGAAAAAGAAAATAGGTTTCAGAATGAAAGCGGACGGTAAAACCCGTAAAGTGAAACTGATATTCAAAGGAAAACTGGAGCAAAAAGAAAACAGTCTGCTGGCCACCATGTGGCGGAAGAATTTTCTGAATATTGTCAATTATAAATTCGGCGCCTCGCAAAATGAACTCATTGCCGACGAAGTATTCACCGGCCGGCCAAGGGATCATCATAGTGTTTGGGTGTTTGACAGGAAAGTGGTGAATTAACAAGAAATGTTTTATCCTGTAGCGGGCTGTATTATCCCCTCCGAAGCGGGCTGTTTTGTCCACTCCGAAGCGGAGTGTTTTGTCGCCTCCAAAGCGGGCTGTTTTGTCATCCCGAGCGCAGCGAGGGATAAAGGATGCCCCATCTTTGTGTACTATGATTCCGACCAAAGGGAGGAATCTTGTATTATCCACGCTTCGGCCAATTCACGTGAACAAACTTCATAGGACAAATCAACTTGCCTGTAACAATTGGTCTGACAATTAAAAAGAATCATTACGTTCAATACAAGATTCCTCCCTGCGGTCGGAATCTGAGTTCCCGTTTCAATTTGCGCTCCTGACCCCTCGCTTCACTCGGGGTGACAAGACTACTAAGAAGCATTTCGTTACTCGCTGCGCTCAGGGTAGTAATCGTGATCTAGCTTCATAGTTTAATCGTAGCATATACGAAATGCCTCTCGCCACTCGTTCCCTGACTACCGACAGGCAGGTTTTGGAAAGGCGGGTCAGGGGGATAGGCTGTATTTCGTTCGAATCGTTAATCCTTCCTGGCAGGCTGTTTTGTCATCCCGGGTTTACCCTGAGTTTATTGAAGGGAAGGAGAAATCAAAATTCATATCCACGATCATTCCAATCATACTTCGCAGCGCATCACTAAATGAAGGCAAAACGCTCCGGGTAACAGGTACTCGCAAACGTGATACAACTCCAATGAACAGGCAGTATAATCATTCTGCCTGTTCAACCAAAGGGTGATCTGTATTTCTCTTAACTTCACTATTAATAATTTTACTCTATTACTAAAACCTGTAGGGCAGTAGCCGGATAAGGTAAACTATGACCTCCCCTTTTATAAATCACTCCCGTGTTAGAAGAAACCATTGACAAGTCCTATAAAATCTTTGCAAAGTACAAGCCGGCAAGACCTCTTGCTGTATGCACGGACTGCTGTTTGACACCGGAAGAGGAAAACACCCTGGCTACCCTGCCCCTGAAAGACATTACATCCGAACAGTTGACAAAATATAATGACAGTGTCAAACCCGCTAAAACAAGCACTAAGGAAGTAAAGTATTTTCTTCCTCGTTACTTCGATTTAATTAGCCAATTCCGGTTTCCGTCTCATTCAGCTGAATTGTCGTTTTCAAGACTGACTCCATTTGACAAAAGCGAATGGACGGTGCAGGAACAGGAACTTCTGAAACAATTCTCTATCGATTTTTTCAACCATTGCCTCACTGTATATCCGATCCCCGCGTTTAATGAACGTATTGACAGTATACTCATCATGCTTTGGAGTGGCGGATTTGACATCTGTAACTTATTAACCGATTGGCAAAATGATACAGGTAAGGAGAGCATACTTCATTTCCGGGATCTGTACCTGCATGGGTTTAACCCAAATAATCCGACAAGACTTTCAAACTCATTTGGTGAAAAAGAACTGGCTGATGTCCTCAGGAAATGGCTACTACAGGCGGAAGTGAAAAAGAACTTTTCGGAAGCTATCGAAAAGCTGATCATTGAAGAAGTGCAGATGGAAGAAACTGATGAATATGAATTAAATTTACTGTATGAGCTTTTAAAGGCATAACAAATCAACTGCGTAATGAAATGGTTTAATATAATCAGCTTATTAACGTCTATTCTTATTGTAGCACTGATCTGCTCATGCAACAATACCAATAAAAAAAGAGTACTGGTGGAAGGTGTCTATGCAGAAGGGGATATTTCAAAAGATACGGTTTTCAACGGGCTGATCAGTTTTTATGACACCACGCATAACCGGCTGGTGAAGGTAGCCAATTACAAAAATGGGATCCTGGATGGTTTGCAAACCGATTATTACAAAAATGGAAAGCCGGAATCAGAAATAAATTATGAAAATGGAAAAATCAATGGTGAAGTAATAATTTATGATAGCGCCGGGATTGTTATCGAAAAGGATAATTATTACTATGATTTATTAACCGGTCCCTGGCATGAATTCAAAAATGGTAAAATAAGTAATTACCATTTTTACTCATTGGAGAGTGAATTATTGTTTACTATCGATTATGATAAGTCTCAAAAGATTGAAGAAATCAATGGAAAAAATTATTTTTTCTGGAATATAAATAAATTTAGAACCACCGCAAGCCAGCAACCATTTAGCGAATTATTTATTTACCTGCCAAATCCGCCAAAACTAAACCTTCGGTACTCACTCTGTATTATTGACAATGCTTATACGGTTTTAAAAGTTGTAAAAGAGTTTGATAAAACAAAATATTGGGAAACAGTAAAACTTGATTATGCTGAATTGAAGCCTTCAGAAATGTATGCATTAAGATTAAATATTGAAAACAAAATAGATGATAAAGATGACCCGGATGACATAGCAGTCATGTTCAAAAAGCTGTAATTTCATGAAATTCATACTGGTCTTATCCTTTTTATTTTTTGCCTCTTGTAAAAACCATATTGATGCAGACAATACGGAACAGCGGGCGCACGGTTTATGGTATATAAAAGGTACCAACAAATTAGTGGATGGCGAAGTGGTCCGTACATCGGGTGGCAAAATGTTTGAGTTGCAGACCTTTAAAGACGGGAAAATGATTGGCCCGTTTTTTCAATATGGCCCCGACGGACAAGTGCTCACAAAGGGTTTTGGTATTGAGTTGAAAACCTACGGGCAGGCGATCGGCGGAACGGACCTGACTAATTGTATTCTTTCCGTAGTCCAGGTGAATAACGTGTTTAGTTATGCAACTGTTTATATGGATAATGCCCGTGTATTTGATGAGAAAGAAAAATTGTTGCTGCTGACAAAGCATATTTTAGCGGACTATTCAGCTACTTACAAGATTGACGATTTGTTTATTTTCGACAGGAACCACGAATACACTGTTTCGAAAAATGCTGCCAGCATGAAGGATTATTCAATTGATAAGGTATCGAAGGGAGATCCGATAAAGGTAAATTTCAAGTAAAAGGTCGTAAACTCTTTTAGTTAATCAGTAAGCAATTACCCTTCTTTCCAACATGCACAAATCAAATCAGGTCAATCAGGTTCTCGAAGAATACAACCAGGGGAAAAGGCATTTTACAAACCTTGACCTGGACAATGAATCATTTGACGAACTCCATCTCGAGGGTATCATATTTGAAAATTGCTTTATCGGTTCCAGTTTCCGGAAAACCAATCTCCGGAATGCCAGGTTTATCAGTAGTAATATTAAAACCTGTGATTTCAGTAACGCTGATTTGACAAATGCCCATTTTGAAAACCTGTCTGTTGAAGCTGCGATATTTAAGGGCGCACTGATTGATGGAATCGTTTTCAATAATAACTGGTGCTATGGTCAGTTACTTGTGCAGGCGGATTTCGAGGCTTTTAAAAATAATTCTTTAAATAGTTTAGAGTAAGCTCATTCGCATTCCGGCCAACGAACTGTTTCATCAACCCGGAATTTACCTGGCTGTTTTGTCATCCCGAGCAAAGCGAGGGATAAAGGATGCCCCATGTTTGTGTACTATGATTCCGACCAAAGGGAGGAATCTTGTATTATCCACGCTTCGGCCAATTCACGTGAACAAACTTCATAGGACAAATCAACTTGCCTGTAACAATTGGTCTGACAATTAAAAAGAATCATTACGTTCAATACAAGATTCCTCCCTGCGGTCGGAATCTGAGTTCCCGTTTCAATTTGCGCTCCTGACCCCTCGCTTCACTCGGGGTGACAAGACTACTAAGAAGCATTTCGTTACTCGCTGCGCTCAGGGTAGTAATCGTCATCCCCTCCGAAGCGGGGTGTTTTGCACCCTTCGAAGCGGGCTGTTTTGTCATCCCGAAGCGGGGTGTTTTGCACCCTTCGTAACGGGCTGTTTTGTCATCTAGAAGCGGGGTGTTTTGCACCCTTCGAAGCGGGCTGTTTTGTCCCCTCCGACGCGGGCTGTTTTGCCCCCTCCGAAGCGGGCTGTTTTGTCATCCCGAGCGCAGCGAGGGATAAAGGATGCCCCTTGTTTGTTTACTGTGATTACGACCGCAGGGAGGAATCTTGCCTCAGAAAACCAACATTTCCTTTTTGTTTTACCATCCCATTAGTTTGCACTATCCCCAAACCCCCTTTCTTCGCGCTCATCTTCCTTACTGGTATAACTGCCTCTGCTCTCCGCTATACCTACCCTACACCTCCCCCTGAGTTAAAGCGCATGGAACGCTTTATATGTATCTATGCATCGGAGGAGGTCAGGAGCAGGTATAGAGAAAAGCAGATTTTATCTATTGTAAACGTTCTACTAAAATCGCCCCCACTCACCACCCACTACTGACCACTCCCTACCCCACCTCTCACCCACACTTCCTGCGCTAATCATGCGCTATTCCATTGGTAATGCCTATGGATTTAGCGCAGGAGTCCCGCAGCAGGTACGCGTCAAGTAATAACCAATCTGCTCTTGTCTTATAGTGAATATGCCCCCTCCCCATAAACTAAAAACCGCTAAGAAACTCATCTTTCAACTTTTTAACCCGTCAACCTGTCAACTTCCCCGAAACCACAATAAGCACCCCACCCTGCCCGTTTCACAGCAGGCCCTCCCCGTTAACACCATTAAACCCTTATCATGAAATTACAGCCACTTCTACTATTGATCTGCCTGTATGCTGATGTATCAGGACAGCAGCGTAGCGGAACCAACAAACCGGTTTCGGTATATTTAGGTGCCCATACAAGGGTTACTCCCATTTACCTTGAACCCGGGCGGGAAGGGTTTCAGATCGGGTATCCTGATAAATCAGAGCAACCCGATTACCATTTATCCGGACCCGGTTTACTGATTAGTGAAAAGAAGGAGCTGAGTCGCAAACTGGTTTTCTCCCTGCACCAGGTGATCCGTTACGATTTCCTCTATCAGCGAATGCCTATGGACCTGGTTTTACCGCCCGACTTCAACTACAGCATTAAACGGAAGTGGATCTTTGATCTGGCTGCTGAACTGAGCTACCGTTTCCCCCGCAGGAAATCGGTGCTGCTCTTATCCCTCGGTGCCGGACTGAATGGTATTAATACCGGTTTTCGTGAAACCCGGCGTTTTTATCAATCCCAAACCGTTTACACCGAAAAAGAAACACGCAAGAGCTTTCTGTTCCCCTCCCTCAGCACAGGGTTCGGCTGGCAAAAGAAAAATCTCATAGCAGACCTGAAATTCGGTTACTGCTGGAACAACCCGACCTATTTTGCCAGTCCGTTTTTATATCCGGAGTTGAGTGTGGGGTATCGGTTGTTTAACGGAAAATAAGAGAATGCATATAAAACGAAAACCTGTTAGATTTACTTTGTAGTGACAAAAGCTGACTCTTAAGCGCCTGGCTTAACTCTAATAGTGAAACTATGAATACTATATGGGAATAGAAACTCACCCCTCCTGGTACCGCGACCTCCCCACAATTCGCACGCTCATCCTCGGCAGCTTTCCACCCCATCCTTCCAAACACGACTATCCCTTTTACTACCCCAATAGACGCAACCGGTTCTGGAAGATACTGGCCGAGATAGCAGGTATGCCGCTGGAGTGGACAAAGACTGATCCGGTCAAAGCCGTGGAGGAACGTTTTGCCATCATGCAAAAACTGGAAACCGGGGTGCAGAATATCGGCTACGAAATTGAACGAAAAGGCACCAGTGCACTTGATACGGATATCAGAATCACGAAATACCACGATATCCTTACTATCATTGACGCCCACCCGGAATTGACCCGGATCCTGCTGCCGGGCTATTCGGCAGAACATAGTACCACCCGTTCGTTTCTAAAATATATCGATGCAAACGGCATTCGCTCCTCTGCTATTCCACCAATCAAAGCCGAAGCGGCTTTTACTATTTATTACCAGGATCGGGAAATTGAGTGTATTGTTTTAAACTCTACTTCCACGGCGGCCAAGATCAGGTATGATGTGGTGCTGGAACAGTTTAAAAGAAATTTAAAATAGTTATTTCAGATGCTGGCAATTACATCACCTTAAAAATGTATTACTTTCATTTCATGTTTACACTAGAACAAATCAAATCCTCACACAGCAAGGTAAAATCAGGGGCCGACTTTCCGGCCTATATCCGGGAGATCAAAGAACTGGGGGTAACACACTATGAAGCACATGTGGCCGACGGGCATGTCGACTATCACGGCGCTGAGCAGTATATGATTCAATCGCCGGGCAGATACGAACCACTGAGCATTGTGGCAACCACGGATATCGACCAGTTCAAAGCGGAATTGCTGGCTCATCAGCAGGGCAAGACGGATTACTTACAATTCATCAACATGTGTGCAGCCACCGGTATTGAAAAATGGGAAGTCAGTCTGGATAAGATGACCTGCACCTATTTTGATAAAGCCGGCAGTGAAGTGTTGGTGGAGAGAATTCCCGGGTAAGAAAGAAATTCAGGTAAAGAGTACTCTATCCGCCTGTTGCAACGGCTTCACTAATTGTGTTACGTAGTTTTTTCAATAACATTTCAACAGTAATTAATATACATTGCTTTTTTTCAGACCTTAGCTTCACCAACTAAACGAAAAAAAATGCCCCACCTCGAAACAGCCATCAAAATGACCCTGGACCGCTGGTATGGTTCCGTTGCCAGCCTTGATAAATTGCTCAGTGTACTGACAGACGAGCAACTGCTGAAAGAAACCGCTCCCGGCAAAAACAGGGGCATCTATTTACTCGGTCACCTAGTAGCCGTTCATGATGATATGCTGGTACTGCTGGACCTGGGGGAAAAGAAATATCCGGAACTGACAGAGCCGTTTTTAAAACTTGCTGATAAAGTGGCTACGGAGCTGCCCTCGATAGCCGAACTGCGTAGTTACTGGTCCAATCAAAATGCCTTACTCCGGGAAAAGTTTGACCAGCTGACAACAGAACAGTGGTTTGAAAAACATACGGCCGTCTCTGCCGAAGATTTTGCCAAACAACCGCATCGCTGTAAGCTTAACATTATCATCTCCCGGACTTCACACCTGGAATACCATACGGGGCAGATTGCGTTGCTGAAGTAAATCAACAGCCCCGGAGAACTAGTCAGTAGTTAGTAGTTAGTAGTCAACAGCCCCTCCTAAGTAGGTTTGGCTGAAAACTGTAGTGTTACTGCTATTTCGAGCGCAGCGAGAAATCTTGTATTTCCCTCCCTCCCCCCAAGGCCCTGTCATTCCGCAGCGAAGCAAGGAAACTTCTTAAATTTGTGCGGTAAATCTCCAGCGAAGCAAGGAAACTTCTCTCAAGGACCTGATCTGGACTCCGCAGCGAAGCAATGAAACTTCTCTCAAGGACCTGATCTGGACTCCGAAGCGGAGCAAGGAAACTTCTCTCAAAGGCCTGATCTGGACTCCGCAGCGAAGCAAGGAAACTTCTCTCGATGGAGTGGTCATATAACCGAAACATCAAGCAAGTATGACGAGGAAAACGATCCGCTTGCAGATGCCGATCCTGTCACACTGCTCAAATCACTGATGAATGAACACGAAATGAAAGCTGCCGACCTGGCCCGTCTCCTCAATGTTAGCGAAGGCTTGGTCTCCGATATGCTGCACTACCGCAAAGGCTTTTCCAAAAAAAGCATCCTGATACTCAGCAGGCATTTTAAATTGAGACAGGAGGCTTTTAATCGAAATGAGCGTTAGCCGGGTGAACGATCGAATCTTCTCCCCCCCCTCGTAGCGGGCTGTTTTCTTATCCAGGAGTTTACCGTTAGGTTATCGAAGGGCAAACCAGAGGTGACAAGACGGCTAAGAAGTATTTCGTAACTCGCTGCACCCGGGGCAATATGCGTCATTATAAGATTTCATATTTCTCCTATACGTATCCTGCTTTATTCAAACCCGGTATTAATCATTGCTTTTTCCTCCGGAATAAAATAATTTCGCCGGACCGCTATGAATAAAACAACTACAACACTACTCCAGGCACTGATCGTGCTGGTTGGTCTGCTGACTCTGTTCTTTATGATCCGGATGCCCCTCTATGAGGGAAGGGCCGCCAACCTGGACCTGGTCAGCATCTATACAGACGGGCTGATCCTGTATGTATATGCTTCCTCCATCCTTTTTTTTATTGGCTTATACAAAGCCTTTCGCCTCCTTGGATATTTCCGGGAAAACAAACAGTACACGGCTCCCGCAGTAAAGGCGGTTAAAACGATTAAGTATTGCGCCCTTCTGCTCAGTGTGTTGATTGTGCTGGCCGGTATCTATATCCGTTTTAATCATAGCCCTGAAGACGACCCCGCAGGCTTTATAGCACTCTGCATTTTCACTACCTTTCTTTCGTTACTGGTGGCCTGGGTAGCCCGGAGGCTTCAGCGGAAATTGGAGAAAAGTGGGAGGTGAGATGTGGGTTGTGGGATGTGAGGAATACAGGGTTGGATGGAGAGCGTACTTCGTAGTTCGTACTTCGTACTTGGGAACTACGAATTGGCACTCACAAAACGCTACGTTCATCCTATTTGAAATCGCTCCCACCAAGACGGCTGTTTACTACTAACTGCGAACTACTATCTACCGACTAGTCCACGGGCTGTTTACTACTAACTGCGAACTACTATCTACCGACTTGTCCACGGGCTGTTTACTACTATCTGCGAACTACTATCTACCGACTTGTATTTAACGGTGGCAAATACCTGTTACCAACGGTATACCAGCTGTGATAATTAGTGCCATCTTTGGTATTCAAATACAGGTATGAATAAATCGCTTATTTTACTGCTGGCCGTTTTCTGTGCAATATCCGCCGCGTCACAACTGCCCAAAACAGACTCCCTCTTCCTCGTCCTGAAAAAACAAGACAGTATTTTCTTTGAACGTTCCTTTAATCTGTGTGACCTTGACTATCTCAATAAGACCGTACACCCGGAAATGATTTTCTTTCATGACCAGGGAGGTATGCAACACAAAACTGAATTTATGGCTGCGGTAAAAAATAACATCTGTGGTAACCCCGCACAGAAACCCATCCGGAAACCTAACCCTGAAAGTCTTGAAGTATTTCCCCTGTATAGTAATGGTCAGTTATACGGAGTGATTCAAACCGGCATCCATGATTTCTTCATCCGCGAAAATGGCAAACCGGACCGGCATACCAGTCAAGCGAAATTCACCCATGTCTGGCTGCTCGATAAAGGTCGCTGGCTGCTCAGGGAAGTTCTGAGTTATGATCACAAAGAGCCTGAGTAAACCGGAAAAACCTCCCCCTACCCCTACCCAATACAGGGTATTTTTTCAGGATCAGGCCGTGTAACAGGAATTCTGGATAAATTAGTGGAAACAGCCATTGCATTTAACCCAGACACCATGAACCTATTCCTTACCGGCAAACGCCAGTACTACCTGTTGATTGGCTTACTATGCTTCGCCATCACGGATTGTATTGCCAATGAAGTTGATTTTTTTTCGCCCTATGGCACAACTTCCTGGTATAAAAAACGAACCAGTGATAAGGATTTCTCCTACTCCCCGGATCCGGATTTCAGTCTGCAGGTAGCCCCGCTGGGAGGCAAAAGCTATTTGCTGACCAGTCAATGGAAGAATAAGACGTTTATTGAAAAACTGACCCTCAATAACGGGCGGTTCATTGCAGACGAACGCTTCCTGAAAACAAACGGTTCATTCCGCAAACTGAATGAAAAGGGGTTTGTAATTGCCGATAAAAACGAAAATGCTGTCTGGAACTATAAAGATCCGGAAACCGGGATTGAACTCAGTTGCAGCAACCGGTCCGGAGATACTGCATTCAACGGGATGCAGAAGCTTTCCACCCTGACAATACAGAAGAAAGGAAAAGGCCTGAACATAAAAGAAGTGTATATCGAAGGATATGGCCTCTGTGTGCTGGTAGTGAATGGTGTAGTATACACCCAACTGCTGGGCGGCTATGACGTAAAGAAGGACATGATGAGTACACTCGGCTATACCGACCCGATGGCCTGCCTGCTGGTAAATGAAGAGAACAGTAATTTTTATAAAGAAAAAATTGAGGCGCTGATTAAAAAATGTGATGAACTATCCGCCAGGGGGCGAATCAGTACTTCACCGGTCCGGGAAGAATGGCAGAAGATGGAACAGCAACTCCGGGTTCTCTGCGCCTCCATGAATCGTTGTTTTAAAGGAACCGACAACGAATCATTTACAAAAAAGACTATCACTTACGCCTACACGCTTTTTTGCGGCTTGTCGCTCAGCAACCTGCAGCAGGAAACACGAAACGATGAACAGGCGCTGCAACAACAGGCGCACCGGATGCGGCTCTATATGCTGCCGGATATTGATTTTTTCGGAAGCGGTTTCCTGCAATCGGACGACTGGATAAAAACACAACTGAACTATTGCCGGTCCATAAAAGGCCTGGTCTTTTCTCTGTCAGACAGTCTGTTGCAACACCCCTGGCAGATGGAAGAACAGGAATACCTCTATGCACTTAACAGCAAATTGCTGAAAAACACCTGGGCCGGTCATGTGCGGGAAAAAATGGTAAAGAGCAACCTGTTTCTGCAGGAATGCCTGTTAGCAATTGCATATAATGAGCTCGCCGGAAATACCACGGAAGCCTATTACAAAAACAACTATGAAGGCAAAAGTTCTTCCTTTGCCTATTCCGGACTGCGCACCCTGGCGGAAAATCAGGACAGCATCGCCAACGATATCAACACGCTGCCCCAAAGCACGAAAACGGCCCTGCTGACTATTCTTGATAAAACGGGAGCCGGTCCGAATGCGAAAGAACCACCAGACAATCTGTGGTTGCTGATGTGCAAGCTCAACGAATACACACGCGCCTTCAGTTATTTTAAAACGGCCCTGCCTGATTATTCGAATATGTATTCCGGCTACAACCTGCCGCGGCTAAAAGCGATGGCAAAAGCACTGAATAATGCGGATGAAGTGGTTGACCTGATTGCACGATACAGGGTCAGTAATGAAAAACCGGAAACGGGTTATAAAGCACTGGCCTTTTTAGCCCTGGATAAACCCGATGCCGCTATCCGCCTGATCAAAGAGGTAAAATGGGGTGCCCTGGAATTCTTTGTGGATGAAAATCCGGGACAGAAAGTACTGAACTATGCCTTTGCCAATAAGCAGCAAACAGTACTGGATTTTTTCTATAACGAAATCACGACTGCCTATAACCTGAATAAGACACCGAAGAAACAGTACAATCCGGACAAATATGATCAACTGAAAATCCTGAGTCACCTGACAGAGAAATTCGGAAACAAGGACCTCGCTGATAAAATTTATGATTATTACATGGCTATGTGGAAATACAAATAAGGAATACAGATAGCATAAAAAAGCCGCATCATTCACAATGCGGCTTTTCTGTATATGGTATTGCGGTTACTGAATCATTATTTTTTCCGTAGTCCCTGACGCTTTTAATATATACTGACCCGCCGTCAGTCCGCTGACATCAAAAATATGACTGCCGGGTTGCAAGCGCTTATTCAGGAGTAATTGCCCCTGTACATTATATAATTGTACAGACTGCGGACCGTCTGAAACCAGGATCTGCAACTTACCTTCCTGTACCGGGTTTACAAGTACCTGTATGCCGGATATAGATGGTGTAATGACCGATTTCACCACACTGATACCGCTGCGGCCATCCATATCGGTCTGCAGGATGCGGTAGTAGTTCTGCCCTTTCTGCGGCGACTGATGTATATATTGATAAGAACGCTCATTGCTGCTGCTTCCAGCGGCAGCTACTTCTCCAATGGTGGTCCAGTCAGAGCCATTACGGCTGTGCTGCACCAGGAATACACGACTGTTCTGTTCACTGCCTGTTGTCCAGTTGAGCAATGTAGTGCGTCCCTGTAGCCTGGCTTCAAAAGAAACCCAGTTTACCGGCAAGGTAAAGGCAAGCGTCTGTACAATAAAACCACTGAAACCTGTAACCGGGAAACTGACTTCCCAGACAGACGAAGTGGCATTCCATACAATATTCGCATCCGCAGGATCTATGACCGTAGTACTTCCGCTGTAGGTGGATGGTAAACCGGTACCGGCACCGGAAGTGCCGCTGTATTTTCCGATAAGCAGGTTGGATTTGCCCGCCGCATCGGCCGGACCTGTGGGAAGATTCAGCACACTGCCTGCATGATTATTGAAATTGGTAAACTCGGCCTGGGTAAAAAACAGGGTAACCGTACCCGTTGCTGTTGTTGGATTGAGAGCCGGGGTTACTTCATAATGCCGTTGCACATAAGGTATACCGGCATGCGTGGGCACCGCTCCTTCAATCCAGACTTTATTGGTTACGTTGCCACTGACCGGACTGGCACCGGAAGCAACCACGGCTGTCACCAGTTCGCAGGTATTGGTGGAATAATTGTAATTATCCACGCTGCGGGTTACCGTCTGATTGCTGGTTGGTAAACTATAACTATTTGAACCCGGTACGGAAACCGGTTGTGTAATAGTGACATTAATGGATGTCTGACAACTGATATTATCCGTTACGGTACAGGTCCAGGTACCGGCCGACAGCCCTGAAACGGAAGTAGTCCCGTCACCGGTTGGGGCACCAGGTGTCCAGTTATAAGTATACGGGGCAATGCCACCTGTTGCCGCATTCAGCGTAGCGGCACCGGTGGTACCCGAATAACAGGAAATATTTGTTTGCGAGGAAACCGTAATGGAAGGATTGGATATGGTAAGCGTGGCCTGGTTGCTGGTGCTGCTGCAGGCACCGCTGTAAGCAACACAACGATAGAGATAACCATTCATTCCTGTAGTGGCGCCGGTGATGGTCAATGTGGCGGTAGTTGCTCCCGAGTATACACCACCGTTACTTATATTGCCGAAGCCCGATCCGGTGTTCACTTGCCATTGATAAGAGCTGGCACCGCTGGCGGTAATGGAAAATGTAGTATTGAGTGAGGCACAGACAGACCGGTTGGACGGCTGTGCGGTAATGGACGGATTGGAACAACTGGTATATAAAGTGCATGGGGCCGGTATTTCATATACGGTAATCCCTATACTGCTAAATACCCAGTTACTCAGTGTCATAATTGCCGCTTTGAGGGAAGCCACAGTACCATAGGGTGCGCCACCACAATTAAATCTGCCGTGATCATTGTTAGGCGCCGTACCGGCAGTACCGGCAAGAAAAGCATTGACGCCTCCGGTAAGTCCGGGAGGCATTGCCGAAGATTGCGGACCATACGTACATCCCGCTCCATTCCAACCAGCAACCGATGTGGTTCCACAACTCAGCGCCCAGCTGATACCGGCAATAAAAGAGGCTCCACCATTGGTCGGATCACCGGATCCTCCCTGGAAAGCGATCACCTGATCACCGGCATTGGATAAGGAAAGTCCGCTAATGGCATTTCCCCCCAATACGATCGCCACTGTACCATTTGCTATTCCATCAACTTTTGCGGCATTGGCGCCTACGCCGGCTATTTCAACCTGTGCGCCGATGCCAATAGCCGAACTAGTGGTCCAGGAAACAGTGCCTTCCGTAGAACCACTGGCCTGCCAGGCAGCTCCCTGGTAACCACGCTCAGTAAAATAAATAACCGTACCTGCCGACATGGGCGTGAGTACTACCAGTGTAAATGTATCGGGTGTGCCGGAGGAAGCGATTCCATTATACCCCGTAAATAAAATATCACCGGCAACGAGGGTGGTTTGTGAACGGACTGACTGGAAACCGGCCAATGCAAAAACTACAATTGCCAGAAGGAGGGATTTACAACACTTCATAAAAGTGATTGGGTTTTTAAAGGAATAGTTGGAATATGGAATATCCATAAACAAGACGTTACAAAAGTAGCATTGTGGGGCTCCTGTGCAATAAGTGCTAACCGCTATAACCATGGAGAAAAACACTTATAAAGTGGCCGGGCTGTAGTTGTGCTTTTCCCGATTTATTAAGGAAAGAACCGTTTGCAGATCGAAATAGGTTGTTTACATTCGAAAAACCAGATTATGTACTGATTCTTTAAAAAGTCAGGTAGTATAATGGAGCAGGGGCATGAAAGTTGCATGTAATAGCTGTTAATTGGTATAACAATCTATTTCATGTGCTTTAAACAAATACAAACTATATAATCATCTATGATAAGGATCTTCATACTGACCTGTTTGCTGATCGGTTCACTTAGTAGTCTTTTTGCCCAGACAGATACGGCAAAGCTCAAAATAACCCCGCTGACCGGTGACTTTTTTGTATACACCACCTACAATACGTATGAGAACAGCCGGGTGCCGGCAAACGGAATGTACCTGGTAACCAGCAAGGGGGTTGTGCTATTTGATACCCCCTGGGACACTACACAGTTTCAGCCATTGCTGGACAGTATCCGCATCAGGCATCAGCAGCCGGTAGTGCTTTGTTTTGCCACACACTGGCACAGTGATAAAACGGCAGGACTGGAGTATTACCGGAAGCAGGGTATTAAAACCTATACAACGGTACTCACGGATGAGCTGAGCAAGAAGAATAATCATAAAAGGGCGGAGTATTTAATGACAAAGGATACGGTTTTTAATACGGGGCAGTATACGTTTGAAGCCTGGTATCCGGGAGAAGGGCATACTGCGGATAATATCATCATCTGGTTTGAGAAAGAAAAAGTGCTCTATGGCGGTTGCCTGATAAAAGGAGCTACGGATGAAAGCCTGGGTTATTTAGGCGATGCGAATGTAAAAGAGTACGCGGCTACATTGAGAAACGTACAGAAAAAATGCAAAAACCCCCGGTATATTATTGTGGCGCACAGCGACTGGAGCAATTTGAACTCGCTGAAACATTCGTTGCAAATGGCAAAAAAATTACTGAAAGAAAAAAGTCAATAACCAGTGCTCAATGAACTGTTACGGAATTTTTAATTAATGACGCACATCACCGAAGGTGATTACTATGTGAACTAAACTGTAATAGTTAGTATTTAATCGGACAGTTGAGAATTAATTTTTCAATTTTCAAAAGGGATACAGATTAAAAAATCAGGCTGCTGAACTTACTTGGTTCAGCAGTTTTTGTTTGGCTAAGGTAATGGATTCATTAAAAGTCTGCATTGGGGTTTTGCCATAGCAATACCGCCCGCTATGGGGTCGCTCGTTGTTGTAGTGCTCCAGCCATTGATCCAGGTCGGCCTGGAGGGTTTCCAGCTCCTGATACAGTTTTTTACGGAAGGTTATGGCGTAGAACTCTTCTTGCATGGTCCTGTGCAGGCGTTCACAGATGCCGTTGCTTTGTGGATGACGGACTTTTGTTTTGCTATGATCCACCCCTTCAATTTGCAGATACAGCTCATACTCATGGTTTTCGGGTCTGCCATTGAACTCGGTTCCGCGGTCTGTCAGTACCCGTAAAAGCGGGATTTGATGTTGATCGAAGAAGGGCAAAACTTTGTCATTCAGAATGTCGGCCGAAGTGATGGCATGTTTACTTGTGTAGAGTTTTGCAAAAGCTACACGGCTGTAAGTGTCTATAAAAGTCTGTTGATAAATCCGCCCAACACCTTTGATGGTTCCGACGTAATAAGTGTCCTGAGAACCAAGGTATCCAGGATGTTCAGTTTCTATTTCGCCATGCGCCTCCTGCTTTTCTCTTTTGCGTTCCATGGCGATTACCTGGGCTTCGGTAAGTATCAACCCATCCTGGGCAACACGGGCCTCAAGGGCTTTTAAACGCTTGTCAAACACTTCCAGATCGTGCCGCTGCCAGACACAGCGAACACCTGCTGCAGAAATAAAAATACCCTGCTTCCGTAGTTCATTACTGGCCCGCGATTGACCATACGCAGGGTTATCAAAGGCCATCTTCACAACCGCTTCTTCCACAGCTGGATCTACCCGGTTCTTGGGGATTGGTTTACGACGGCTGATCTCTCTTAAAGCTTCTTCTCCGCCAGTATCATACAACTGCTTTATACGGTAAAAACTGTCGCGGCTGGTGCCCATTAACTTGCAGGCACGAGTTACATTGTTTAATTGCTCGGCCAGGTTGAGCAGGCCAACGCGGGATTTGATTAACTTAGTTTCAGAATTCATAATCTGACTTTTGGGGGTTATTAATTTAGTTTGTCGTTACTCTAAATTAACCCCAACTGTCAGATTAAGTCTTAACTAATACAACTAAACCCGCGTACTGTCACGAACCTCAGCCCCCTGAACCAGTTGCTTTGTATTCTATGTACTCTATGTTCCTATGAGACTATGCCTGCCTGCCGCCAGTCAGGCTTCACTCTACTTCAACATCCACTAATCCGGTACCTCCGTCACCGTCCACACTGCTTTGCGCCTGTTGTATAAAATCATATAATCATGCCCGTGCAGCAGCTTGAACGTACGATACCCGTTATAATATTTCAACCGCAACCAGCCGTGATTATAAATTTCAAATTTGAAAACAAATGGCTGTCCCACAGGTATCCTTGCCTCCTGAAAATTCCGCCCGTCATCACTCAGGAATACCACTTCCTCTTTATTGCTCTGAATAGATAACGCAATCCAGCTGGGATCATTGGCCGGATCAACCGGTGTGGGGTTGGTCGGGTTGGTCGGAGGCGTAGGGTTAGTTGGATTGGTCGGGTTAGTCGGATTGGTCGGAGGCGCAGGATTCGGGGTTGCTGTTTTCTTCGCTTCATTCCAGCCACGGGTAATCGCCGCTATCCTGTCAGCCTTGGCAGGGTGTGAAGCACTGGCTTTATCGGACCCGATAGTTTTCATTGCCGCTATGGACTCATCCAGGTTGGCACCCAGTTTTGCCATTACATAGCCGGAAAAAGCATCCGCCTCTATTTCCTTGGGTGGTGTACTACCTGTACTGCTCACCACATGATTATAATAATGATGTCCCATCTCATGCGCCAGCACACTGATGGATGCCCAGCGGGTTGACGCATACGCATCCATATCTTCCAGGAAATTATTATCATAAATAATGAACCGGGCCCGGTTGATTATTGTGGCATAGGCATTCCGGATCCCGTTTTGCTCCCGTACCGTGAAGTTTTCCTTCCAGGCAATTGTATCAAGCATGTTCTGCAGAATCTGCTTCGCCTCATAAACAGACTGGAAATTGGTTTTTAATAAGGAGCGCGGCGGCACTTTAAATCCGCATCCGTTTACTTTGGTTTGTCCGATGGCTGTAGCCAGTATCAGGAGCGCGGCGACAACACAGAGTATATATTTTCTTATCATATATGGTAAGTATTCACAATAAAAGTAAGTGTTTTCACGTATACTTTTCATCCGGGGTCTGTTGCCCTTTAACATAGTTTTCTGGCCGTCCGGCTTGCATTCCATGACCTTTCTCCCGATCTTGTTAGAGTTAGTAAAGCCCGACCCATGAAACAAATTATACTCCTGCTTTTTATAGCATCTCTGTCCGCCTGCCGTAGCAGTAAATCTTCCACACAAAGCCCTGAGCCGCTTACAAAAAATCTACCGGCGGGTATTCATTTTCCGGCCGCCGGAGATACAGCCCGCTCATTAATGGAGCTGCCTCAGACACAGGACGGCGGATTTGTACTGGCTCCCGGTTTTTATGAAACAGCATTTAAAACCTACTGTCTGCAACCCGGTACACCCGACCCGCGACCCGGAGACGCCTATCTGCAGGGGCCTGTTACCGGCAAACGAAAAGAAATCGTGGAATCTGTATTACTGAATTCAAGAAACAGAACAGAAATTCCGCAACGTCATATTCAGTTGCTTTTATGGTCGGTAGTCAGCGGATCTGATTTTGATAAACTTAATTATGCCGTACGGGCCGATGCGATGAAACTGCTCACACCCGCGCAGGTATTTCAACTGAAAGGAGGTGTGGGCGGTTTGTTGAAAGATATTTCCCGCAACAGCGGACTGGTACAAGGCGATCTGCAAAAGCTCTTAGAACTGGGTTCCGCCTCCTATGAAACCTATGAAAACATTGCCGTATTGCGGGAACCATCTAAAGTGACTCGTAAAGGCGTACAGTATGATCAATGGTACAAACAAGAAGGCCCTTATTATATCCGCTATTTCCCCGCAAGTTATCAACAGGTAAAAATCCAGCTGTTTGTTCCGGATGGAATACTGGATAGCACCAATAAGTACCTGGGTGATTACCTGGTCTTTGATCCCACAGGGCAGCAGGCCATTCCCGCTTATACCAATGCGCAACGGCTGGGTATCGGGGCACCGGTAAAAGATATACTGCGGGTAATAATACAGGTGAATAAAAAACCAACTGTGCCCGTTAAAAAGCCACGCAATCCGAAACCTGTTTCAAATCCGAAGACGGATCCGGCGATATAATGGCTGCTGCATTATGATTACAATCAACATCCGCAATGCAATACTTACTTGGTTTTTTAAAAATAAGTACGTGTATTGACGTATGATTATTATCAGGTTGCCCTTTTTAATACATCCCCATTATACCTTTGATTTCCCGTACCTGCGGGTATAATCACTTGCCATAATGCCAATCCGTTCTAAAATAGACAAGCTTCTTGATGTTGATGCGCATTTCACCGGAGAACAGAATACAAGGGACAGTTTTCTGGTCAGGGAAGGAAACCAGGTACATGCCGGCCTTATCTATATAGAAGCCGTATATGGAATTTGCTTTACAATCATCACCTATATCCAGGGATACTATTACCAGAACGGACTGAATCTTGCCCTGTTTATTGCTGCCTGCATCGCCTTTATTATTCAACATAAAGGATTTCCTTTTGTGGCAAAACTGTTCAACCTGTTACAGGTTACGGCTGTACTTGCACTGATGTTTTATTTTCCTTCCTCGGCTACAGGGATGCATGTCAATGACAGTGTGCTGGCATTTTATATACCGGTCAGTGTGGGAACGCTGATTGCCTTTCAGGGCAAAGAAAGAAAATACGGATTTATTCTGGCGGCACTCATCCTGCTGGTAATGCTGGGTCTGATCCTGCTTGATCCGCATTATCAAAAAGAAATTCCCCGATCAGATGAACATTTCAGTTATGATCTCCTTTACAATATTGTCGGTGCAGGACTCGCCACTTTTACAGAAGTAGCTTATATCCTCGCGTTGAATAACCGGCTAAACTTCAGTCTGATCAAGGCCAACCAGGAGCTGGACAATTTTGTCTATATAGTTTCACACGATCTGCGCTCCCCGTTGCTGTCCTCCAAAGGGCTGCTTGAACTTGCAAAGCTTAAATCCGGCGGTGATGAGCAATCGCTTCGGTATATTGATTTATCCGCGAAAAGTATCAGTAAGCTGGATGAGACGATCCGTGAAATTCTCGATTATTCCCGTAATTCAAGAACAGCACTGAACCCGGAACACTTCGATCTGAAACCCATGGTAAAGGAAATATTTGACAGTCTTCGGTTTTCAACTACAGCGGACTTCCATTTTCAGGAAGAGTATACCGGAAATACCAGTGTCTATTGTGATAAGCACCGACTCCATACGGTGTTAAGGAATATAATCGGTAATGCTGTTAAGTACAGGAAAAACGAGCAGACCGGTTCATTTGTCACCGTTTCCTTTTCAGGTACCAGTGATGGTTTTACGCTGAGGATTTCGGACAACGGAGAGGGCATCCGTTCCGAAAGTCTGTCGCATGTATTCGAAATGTTTTACCGGGGCACTTCCACTTCACAAGGCACCGGCCTTGGTTTATATATCTGTAAGGAAATTCTTGAAAAGATGGGTGCCGGATACAAACTGGAATCCCGGGAAGGAACAGGAACCACTTTTACTATATCCCTGCCTTTTCCCGTTCAACCCGTTACGAAATAAACAGTACCTGTCCCGGGCAATGCAACTACTAAGTACTGTTACGTATACATCAGTATACATAAGTCCTGATTTTCTGTAAATGAAAAGATAAGAGATTCCGTTTTAATTGCAGCCCGGCGGTTACTGGTATACCTTTGCAACGGTTACGGCCTTTTTACCAATTACTTTTTGGCATGCGTTTCACTGCTCATTTAAACAAATTACTGGATATTGATGCTCATTTCACGGATCAACAAACCGGTCCGGTAAATATTCTTGTCAGCAAGGGCAATCAGATTCACCTGGCATTGCTGATGATTACGGCCTCCTATGGATTCCTATTCACTTTTGTAAGCTATGTTCAGGGCTATCATTACCAGGCTTTCTTTTCTTTTTTAAGTTTTGTACTATCCATTATTGCGTGGCTGATAAACCGTACTGGCCGTATCCTGTTTTCGAAACTGGTGAATCTCGGCCAGGTCATTATAATCATTGCCCTGATGTTTTATTTTCCTTCGGCAAAAAGTGATATACATGCCAATGATAGCATTCTGGCGTATTATATACCCGTAAGTATCGGCAGTGTGGTTGCCTTCCAGGGAAAGGAAAAAAAATACGGGTACATCTACTCCTTTGTCATTCTGCTGATCATGTCCACCCTGATTGTACTGGATATACACCTTCCGGAACATGAACCATCCAATAAAATACAAGGCCTTAACTGGGACCTGCTTACGAATACCGTGGGAGCCAGTGTAGCCACCTTCGGTATTATTGTATATGTAATCGCGCTGAATAACCGGCTCAATGAAAGCCTGATCAAAGCCAACAAAGAACTGGACAACTTTGTATACATCGTATCGCATGACCTGCGTTCGCCCCTGCTCTCCACCAGTGGTCTGCTTGAACTGGCCAAAATGCGGATAGATGAAAAAGAACAGGTATTGAAATACCTGGGGCTGGCCGGCAGAAGTATCGGCAACCTGGACGATATTATCCGTGAAATTCTGGCCTATTCCAGGAATTCCAGAACAGGGCTGCAGGCAGAAACGTTTGAGGTGAAAAAAATGGTCCGCGATATATTTGACGGATTGCGTTATACAGCCGGTAGCGATTTTTCATTCCTGGACGAATACCAGGGAAACACTTTTATCTGTTGTGATAAAGCCAGGTTGAATACTACCCTGCGGAATATAATCAGCAACGCGGTTAAGTACCGTAACAAAAAAATCAGCGACCCGTATGTTAAAGTACTTTTCAAAGTGTCCGGCTCCCGTATCCAGATACAGGTAACCGATAACGGCGAGGGCATACCAGGCAGCAGTCTTGACAAAGTATTTGACATGTTCTATCGTGGCACCGCCAGTGCACAGGGTACCGGACTTGGCCTCTATATCTGCAAGGAAATACTGAATAAAATGAATGCCGAATTCAGCATCGACTCTGTAGAAGGAATAGGCACCACTTTTTCAATCAGTCTGAGACAAACAAAAACAAAGGAATAACCAGTATCGGGCCATCTTAACAGCGCTGTACCCCGGGCACTTCCTTCCTCCAACATTATGTTGTAACTTACCCCTCCGAACCCTTAACCATGTTCCGGCGACTGACCTTATTTTTCCTTTTACTGACCTGTTATGCAGGTACTGCTGTGGCCCAGCGGGTACTACCCGATTTTTCTGGCGTGGACAGTCTCGCACGCTCCGTACGTTTCAGGGACAATATATATGAACTCACCCGCGAACTGACTGCCCCCTATCCTTATACAGACAAAATATCGAAAGTGCGATCCATCTTTATCTGGATCACAGATAATATCAGGTACGACTGGAAATTCTACAACAAAGACGAAGAAATTAAAATACCCGAATGCAGAACCGGGCAGGACTGTGATGAAGTACTGGCCAAATGGGAGAAGAAGTACCTGCAAAGCATCCTGAATAAACGAAAAGCCATCTGCGACGGCTACTCCCGGCTTTTTACCCGGATGTGTGATATCGCGGGACTGGAAGCAGCCAGTATCAATGGCTATACTAAAACAAGACTCTACGAAATCGGGAATGCCGGTCCGGTGGATCATGCCTGGAATGCCGTATGGCTGGATACCTCCTGGTATATGCTGGATCCCACTTGGGCTGCAGGTTATACAACTGAAGATGAAAATTCAGGGAAGCTGAACGGCTTTGTAAAAAAATACAACGATTACTATTTCTTTACCCCCTTTGAAGAATTTTCCCGCAATCATTTTCCGCAATACACACGCTGGGTATTGAAACCGGGCTTCACTAAAGAAAAGTTTGCCGCCAATCCCTATTACGATCCGGGAATACTCAGCAAAATCAAACTGCTCTCCCCGCAATCGGGCATCATCAGCGGCCGCAAAGGAGATACGCTGCATTTCCGGTTTGAATATAAAGGCCTGTTTGAAAAACTGCAGATCAACAGTAACCTGTTCCGTAATCCGGATATCTGGACCAGCGAACAGGTATCGAGACACCGGAAAATCTGGGTAAAAGATACATTTGCCATGAAACGGCAACGCTATATCTCTTATATAAAAAAAGGAGACTTGTATGAATTTGACTATGTGATTCCTGAAAACTCTCTTTATTACCTGGATATTCTTTTTGATTATGAACGGGTGATGCGATTTAAAGTGGCCATAAAAAAAGACTAAGTAAACAATGCATTGCTGCAAAAAAATAGTGAACAAACTCCAGGCATCAGGAAAAAGATTTAGCATTGCTTTACTGCTGCTTTTGGCCCTGCCGGCAGCCGGACAGGCACAGGATGTTGCTATTGCCCCTAATACCGTGTATGTGGAAGGAAGCAGCCATGGTGCCTTATACAGTATCAATTACGATCGCGTCTTTCGCTTCGGAGCCCGCTTTACCAATACGTACCGTATCGGTTTTTCGTTACTGAACAATGCCATTGCATTACCGCTTGGAATCAATTTCCTTAAAGGCGACGGCTTCCATCATTTCGAATTCGGACTGACCGTGGTTCCCTATGTGCAGCATTATCAGCACCTGTTTTCCGCTGGGAGTCTCTCCGATAAAAAAATATATCTTATTCCGGGTATTGGTTACCGCTATCAGCCGCCCGGTGGCGGTTTCTTTTTTAAAGCCATGGCCGCTCCTGTCGTCTATCTTGATCCCCCCTCTGATAATTTCTGGAAAATGGATGGAAAAGTATACGCGGGCGGTTCCGTGGGAGCAGGGATTAGTTTTTAGTGTTCAAAAAAGTATAAAAGCATGAAACAACTACTTTTCGCCTTTTTTTTAATCAGCTCTATCTCCTGCTTTTCCCAAAATGAACCACAGGAGGTAACCCCTTCTGTTCTGAATAGAATTTTAGCGGAAGCAGAGAAAGAAACGGCAGATTACAGGAAAAAATTAAAGACAGACAATAGGACTCCTGAAGAGATAGAGTTTGATGTGGAAAGACACCGGCTGTATCTCATAATGGAAAAAAAACTCGCTATTGATTTTACAACATACGGAATGAACAAAGCAGCGAGTGAAAATGCAGAAGGCTATGATAAGCTGATGAATAAATACTATAACAAACTGCTTAAATTATTATCCGCAGAAGATAAGAAAATACTTGTCAGGGCGCAAAAAGCCTGGTTAGCCTTTCGGGACGCAGAAGGTGAGATGATGGGGCTGATGATGAAAGAAGAATATTCCGGGGGAGGAACCATTCAAAGTAATATTGCGAGCAGCAATTATTCGTCATTGATTATACAGCGGACAGAAGAAATTTTTAACTATTATAATACCATTATCATAAATAAAAAGTCCTGACACAGTCAAACGTAAATACATGGCCAAAGGTGAAAAAATGCAGGAAGTCAATTTCAAAAGCCTTGACGAATTCCTGGCCTTTCTGCCGGAAGAAGAGCTGGTGATTGTGGAGCGGTTGCGCAAACTGGTATTTAACTGCCTGCCGGATGCGCGCGAAAAAATTTCTTTCAACGTACTCTATTATTATCATCACCGCAATTTCTGTTTTATCTGGCCGGCTTCCATTACCTGGGGCAAAAAGAAAACGTATGAAGGGGTTCGCTTCGGCTTCGCCTATGGCAACCAGCTGACGGATGAGATCGGATACCTCGATAAAGGCGGACGCAAACAGATTTACTGGAAAGATTTTACTTCCGTTAAAGAAATAGACACGGAACTCTTACAGGCCTATATATTCGAAGCCATTTTTATTGACGAAGAACATTTCCGGAAAAAGAAAAAATGATCAGGCCATTACCGCCTGCTTATTATACTTGTTACGGTATTCCACGGGAGTCAGACCGGTTAACTTTTTGAAAATAGTACGGAAGGCTTTGGTATCGGTATACCCGACGTCAAACATTACTTCACTGATATTTTTACGGCTGGTTTCAAAGCTCCGTTTGGCGGCTTCCATTTTCACCCGTTGCATGTATTCCACCACGGTATTATTCGTTGCCTTTTTAAACCGGCGTTCAAAACTCCGGCGCCCAATGGCAAAACGCTCCGCCAGTTCATCCACTGTTACTTTATTGGTATAATGCGCTTCCAGGTACTGCTGCACTTGTTTGATTGTATCATCTTCATGCGCCCGTTGTCCATTGAACAACATAAACGCCGCCTGGCTGTCGCGGTCAATATCCACTGCAAAATATTTAGCCGCCAGGATTGCCGTAGCACGGTCTGTATATTTTTCCACCAGGTACAGTAACAGGTTCCAGTACGAATTGGCACCGCCGCTGCTGTACAACCTTTGTTCATCAGTTATTATACTTCCATCCGCCATTTCCACTTTTGGAAACATGGTCCGGAACTCATTGCAAAAACCCCAGTGTGTCGAACATTTTTTTCCATCCAGCAAACCGGTGGAGGCAAACAGAAAGGCCCCGAGACAAAGAGAAGCTACTTCCGCTCCCTTATTATATTGCTCCACAATCCATGGAATCAACGGCCTGTTTATTTCTATGGCCGCACTCAGGTTGCCACTGAGAGCCGGTATGATGACCAGGTCCGTCTGTTCCACTTCATGAAGCAACAGGTCGGCATGAACGGTAAAGGCGGATCGGTCCAGCAGGGTTTCCCGCTTCATCGCCACCAGCTTTACCTCAAACAGGGGTTCTTTACCCGCTGCTGCCATAAACTGATTTACAGCTGTAAACAAATAACGGGGATCGGCCACGGCTTCAATCACCGCTGTTTCCGGTACCAGGATGGATATATGTTTCATACTTTAAAGATAGAAAATACCGTTGTCGGAATCAACCCTCTGAAATGTCGTTTTTACCGGTCATCCTGTTTATATAATATCTGTATGTTTACAGGACAAACAAAAACCAACATGTCAGCACTTACCCGCATCACTGTAGAGGCTGTTGTGAATGCCCCGGTGGAAAAAGCATGGGCCTGTTATAACGGACCCGAACATGTAATGCAATGGAACCAGGCCAGTCCCGACTGGCACTGCCCCGCTTCCAGTATAGATCTTCGCCCCGGTGGTAAATTCTCCTCCACCATGGCGGCTAAAGACGGCAGTTTCAGCTTCGATTTCCGGGGCATTTATGATGAAGTGGATACGCATAAAAAAATTGCCTATACCATGGGAGATGGCCGCAAAGCGGATATCATATTTACTAAAAATGAAAATGACACCAATGTAACCGTCATCTTTGAACCCGAAACAGAAAATTCACTTGAATTGCAGCAAGAGGGATGGCAGGCGATATTGGATAGCTTTAAGAAATATACAGAAAGCGGTTGTTAGCTGTTGGCTGTTAGGAAACACCCCATTCGAAGTAAGCTATTCTAAACAACTATACGCTTAATTTATACTCTTTCTGCTTTCAGGTTCCTAAACGACAAACCCTTTTCAACATATCAACCTGTCAACCTGTAAACTTTATCATCATGCCCCGCGTATCAACCTACCTCAACTTTGCCCGTAACACGGAAGAAGCTTTTCTTTTTTATAGAGATGCTTTTAAAACAACTTTCAACGGACCTATTATGCGCTTTGGTGAAGTGCCATCACAGCCAGGTATGCCACCGACGGCGGAGGAAGATAAAAATCTTGTGATGCATGTGGAACTGCCCATTACCGGCGGACATATACTCATGGGTACCGATGCACCGGAGTCATGGGGCTTCACAATGAATTTCGGAAATAACGCGCATATTATGCTCGAGCCCGATAGCCGCGAAGAATGCGACCGGTTGTTTAATGCCCTGTCAGTAAATGGAAAAATCACCATGCCCATGCAGGATATGTTCTGGGGCTCTTATTTCGGCAGCTTCAGTGATCAATTCGGTGTAAACTGGATGGTAAGTCATACTCCGGGGAGATAGATGTAAGATGTGAGATGTGAGTTGTGAGTTGTGAGATGTGAGATGTGAGTTGTGAGTTGTGAGTAACGCGATGCCCAATGGTGCGCCGCACTTCGTACTTCGTACTTCGTACCCCGTACTTTATATTGTTCTTTTCAATCTTTCAATTTTTCATCTATGCACAACATCCACCCTTGTCTCTGGTTCAACGGCAACGCCAAAGAAGCCGCTGAGTTCTATTGTAGTCTGTTTCCGGATTCACGGATCACTTTCGATACACCAATGGTGGTAAATTTCAATCTGCATGGACAGAAGTTCATGGGACTGAATGGCGGACCGATGTTTACCTTCAACCCCTCCATTTCTATGTTTGTGACCAGTGAGAATAATGAAGAGATTGACCGGCTTTATGCCAGGCTGATGGAAGGCGGCATGGCCATGATGCCACTGGACAAATACGACTGGAGTGAGTATTATGCGTTTGTACAGGATAAATTCGGACTGGCCTGGCAGTTATATAAAGGGAATTACAGTTCGGTCAACCAGAAAATAACGCCTTGCTTCTTATTTACGGATAGTCATTTCGGTAAAGCGGAAGCCGCTGTAAAATATTATACCGGTTTATTTCCGTCTTCTTCCATTAACGGCATTTTACTTTACCAGGAAAATGAAGGAGAACAGGTAGCCGGGAAAGTAAAACATTCCCAGTTTATTATCGATGAGAAAGTCTTTATGGCCATGGACGGAGCCGGGAATCACGGGTTCGCTTTCAATGAAGCGATCTCCTTTGTGGTGGAATGTAAGGATCAGGAGGAAATTGATAAGTATTGGAATAACCTTACAGCAAACGGTGGAGCCGAAAGTATGTGTGGCTGGCTCAAAGATCCCTTTGGTGTTTCCTGGCAGATCATTCCCGCCAATATCGGACAAATCATGACCGATCCGGATAAGGGCCCCGGAGCTATGCAGGCGTTGATGAAGATGAAGAAGATTGTGGTGAAGGAGTTGGAAGAGAGGAGTTAGTCGGGAGTCGGGAGTCGGGAGTCGGGAGTCGGGAGTCGGGAGTCGGGAGTCGGGAGTAAAATAAAATTCGAAATCAATTTCAGAAAGCTTTGGGCTTATCTTTTTTTAGTTTATTTGAATCCTGAATCAGCCGCCTGTTTGTATTCCTGATTTTTGATTCTTTTTTTGGCATCCCGGCATCCTGGTTCCTGGTATTTATTTAGATCCTGATTTTTAAACACGCTTATTATGAAACAAAAAACAACAAACATCCTCTACTGGGTATTCACCCTTCTCTTCTCCGCCTTTATGATCTGGTCATCCGTGCCCGGGATTGATCCGAAAGGCGAAGTGCTCGAGTTTATGCATGGTACATTGGGTTATCCCGTATACTTTATTCATTTTATCAGTATGGCCAAGATAATCGGATCGGTGGTGCTGCTGATACCCGGATTGAATAAAATAAAAGAATGGGCCTATGCCGGTTTATTTTTTGACCTGGCTGGCGCCGTGTTTTCAGTATATATGATTCAGCATAAGTTTGACCCGGGTATGTTGTTTATTTTAGTGCCGGTATTACTCGGTACTGCATCCTATTATTTCTGGAATAAAAAGAAAGGCTGAGAACAACAAACGGGCTTCAATTAAAAGGGAGGATTCCGTAGTTGAAGATTTCATTCGTTTAACCGGAAGACCAGATTAAATTACTGATTAAAAACAACCAATTATGATAATCCTCTACATACTCGCCGGCCTGGTCGCCCTTCTTCTGATCGCCGCGCTGCTCATAAAAAAAGATTTTTCGCTGGAAAAAAATATTGTGATCAACCTGACACAAAAAGAAGTATTTGACTATCTGAAACTGATACGTAACCAGGAAAAATACAGTGTATGGGTAATGAAAGACCCAAATATAAATATTGTATATACGGGTACAGATGGTACTGTAGGTTTCACTTCCTCCTGGACCAGCAACGATAAGAATGTAGGCATCGGCGAACAGGAGATAATTAAATTAACCGAAGGCATCAGTACTGAAGTGGAAATCCGTTTTAAAAAACCATTTGAAGCTACTAATTGGGCCCGTACCACACTCTCCGCTGTCAACGAAAACCAGACCCGTGTCAGCCAGGTATTTTATGGTAATAATAAATTTCCCATGAACCTGATGAACCTGCTGATGGATAAAATGGTTGGAAAAGACATGTATCAGAACCTGGTGAATATGAAGAAGAATCTTGAACATTAACCTGTTGCACTATGAAAGATAATACCGTCATAAAAACAGTCGATCAGTATATCGCCGGGTTTCCGCCTGCGGTAAAAAAACAACTGGAACAAATCCGTAAAACAATCCGTGCCAACGCACCGGAAGCCGTGGAAGGGCTCGGCTACGGGATGCCGGGTTTCAAATACATGGGCAAGCCGCTTGTCTATTTTGCTGGATACGCCGGTCATATCGGCTTTTATGCCACCCCGACAGGTCATGAAGAATTTAAAAAAGAACTGGCCGGTTATAAATCAGGGAAAGGCTCTGTTCAGTTTCCCCTGAGTGAACCCATGCCCCTGGCGCTGATCAAAAAAATCGTGTTGTTCCGGGTTAAGGAAAATGAAAACATGGTGGCGGCCAAAAAGAAAAGTAAACCCGTGCCGGAAAAAAAGAAAGACGCTAAGCCGTCTCCTGCTGCAAAAGAAGCAGCTCAGGTTACAGCCTGGCTGGAAAAACAAGAACCCTCCGTACGCAAAGAAATCAATGCAGTACGCAAACTCATCAAAAAGGCGGCACCCTCCCTGAACGAGCGTATTAAATGGAATGCTCCCAGTTATTACACAACAGTCGATTTATTCACTTTCGGCCCTTACAGGAACAACCGCATCCTCCTCGTATTTCACCATCCCGGCATAGTAAAAATAAAATCACCCTTGCTCGAAGGAACGTTTAAAGACCGGCGGTTAGTTTATTTCAATAACAGTAAAGAAGCGGCTAAACAGGAAAAAGAACTTTCAGGCATAATCCAGCAGCTATTAAAAACCGTTTAGCTTTCTCATTATTATTTACAGACTACTTAACTTGTTTCAAACCTTCCAGGCAGGAAGCATCTCCTGGTTTTGCCAGTAAAGCCTTACCAAACAATATTCTTGCATCGTTACTGCGGCCCATATTCAGATAGGTCCAGGCCAGCATATGATTCCCGTCATAGTCAAACGGATAAAGGTTCACCAGTTTTTCAAAATACCGGGCCGCTGTTTCATATTTTTTCCGGTTATACCAGATTACCCCCGCCCAGTAATTGGCCTTGGTCTGCTGCGGGTCAATCTTCAAAATATCTTCATATACCAGCAGGGTTTTATCCGTAAGCTGCAGCGCGGCAAGCGGCTGAATAAGCCCGAACTTTGCCTCCAGCGCATACGGACGCAAGGCTACCGCTTTCTGATAATACACCTGAGAAGTCGCATACTCCTTATTGAGATAAGTCAGCCAGCCCAGGCGCAGATTTATTTCATAACTTTTTTCCTCATACACAGCTTTTATCGTATTTACAGCTGCCGCGTATTGTTTATTGGCTTCCTGCGTATAACTTTCACTAAACGCGGCCTGCCATTTACTTTCCTGCTGGGCTGTGGCCAACAATACGGTACACAGTAATATACCGGCTAATAATCCCTTTTTTAAAGTTTCCATATAATTCCTCCTGTTATTGAATGTTGTGTATAGGTATTCGTTGTTGCATACAGTTCCCGTTTTTCATAGGTATACCCCGCTTGCAACAAAATATGTTTCAGATTGAAGTAAGCTGTTGCCCCCGCCTTTGAAAGATTCGGGTCTATGGCATGATAAACATACAAGGCGCCGTTTTCCACGAGGTTATGAAAACGGCCGGCCGTAATATGTCCTTCCACCCATATTGCCGGACTCAACTGCAGTCCCAGCACCTGTTTAATGTTGATGGATGTAGATTGTTGCTGACGCAGCATGGCCGTTGAAAAACTATAGAGTTTCATATTTCCCAACGGGTAAACCCCCAGCTGCAGATTATATTGCTGCATCGCCGTATCGGTTAGTTTCCCCAGCACCACATCTGCCTGCACATCAAAGTAGTTGTTATAATATTTTACGCCGGCCAGCAGCAAGTTGTTATTATACCTGAAGTTGTTAAACGGTGTATACAGATAATGCCAGGCGGCTTTTGCCTGCCAGTGACGGTTCAGGTTGATGTGGATCCGGTTATAATACGCTGCCTGGTTTATTGAAATATGATCATTATTATTTACAGTCGTCAGCAGGGGTTCGCTGATTGTCTGCCGGTAGAATGCCACCGACTGATCCATATATACTTCTCCTACTCGTGCACCCAGCAATAACCTGGAATATGTAGCATTACCCCGCTCAGTCAGCTTCGTTTGTTTACGGCTGAACTCTGCTCCGACCGCATATATACTGCTGCTTTTCTTCTGCAGTAATGGAATATCGGCCGCCCCCATGTACTTAATTTCCGCCCTGGCCATTTCCGGCTGATTCAGGTTTACCCGGCTCCAGTATAAATAGGTATGTGCCGTCTGGTTATATTTATCTTCCTTTAATACTTTTTCATATTGACTGATAGCCTCACTATAACGGCCGAGCATAAACGCCGCATAACCCATCCGCTGGCGGAGTAAAAGAAAATCCTGGCCGGCGGCTATTGCCTGCTTCCCGTATTGCAGCAATGGTTTCCACGCTGCTTTTTCGTACAATGCATACGACACACTGTCTGTTTGTGCATAGCTGAATGCTTCCTGTGCACGCAGGCCGGTTTGTATACAGAGTACCCATACCAGTATTATTAATAAAGCACGCATGTTACTGTTGTTTTCTGATGATTAAAATTCAAAGTAAAACCCGATATAGCCCCTCCTTTTATAGTAACAGCACCTTTCAGCAGGTTGGTTTCCTTTTTTCCTGTACGGCGGATTCCAAAACAATCCAGTGTTATTTCACCTCCACTCAGTCCGTCATGGACTTTCAGCTGACTGCTGTACGTCCATCGTGTAAATAAATAAAAAGGTGCCGCCAGATCCTGTATCCAGCGGGTAAACCAGTTGCCGAACAATCCCTGCGGATAATGATCATAAACCGGAATCCCCGTTTCCGGGCTCATCAGTATTTTATAGGCTGTGATATATAACAGGTAAAGCAAGCCATTCCGGTTGCCGTAGAAATTTGTAAAGTAAAACAGGCTGCCGTCATTGATAAAATAAGCATAGGACGCTGTTTCCGCACAATAGAAATAGGTTTCATTATACGCACTGACCATGACTTCCCAGTCTTCCGTCCTGCCTTCTTCTGCTGTGGCCCTGATCCGCAACCCGGGTTTAAAATCAAATGCCTGCAACAGTGGCTGGCTTACCTGGATATTGCTGACCAGTGCATCTTCCGGAGGTATAGCGAATGAAGCGGGTATCTTCTGTTCATCCTCCTTGTGCAGCAGGTAACCGGAAAACGGATAAGCTATTGTTCTGGATCCGATATAAGGTGTTGACTGTACCTGGAAATGCAGATGTGGTTCGGGCGATCTTCCGGAATTGCCACAGGCAGCGAGTTGCATTCCCTTTTTTACAAACTCTCCTTTTGTTACCTTACTGCTTCCCTTCTTTAAATGAGAAAGTTTGGTATACAGGCCCTCCGCATGCTTCAATACAATTGTATTACCCCAATTCTGCCGGGTATTGTTTCCTCCCACCGGATTGTCCTCCACATAACTGATCACTTCTTCCACTACGGCATCTGCCGGACATAGCACCGGTTTATTAAAGCAATAGAAATCTTCCGGAGCCGTTCCGTTGCCCTGCCAGGTTTTTCCTTCTTTATCCTTTATTACAAAATCAAGCGCGTTTGACCAATCGCCTTTGTGCGTATGTTTTCCTTCGTAGCCCTGGCTCACTGTCCATGCCCCGTTAAACGGCAGCTGCAATGGCAGATAAAACCGGTGATAGAGCCTGTCCCTGCTGTTGAGGTACCGGTAAAGATTTTCTTCCGGACTGTAATACTGTATGGGAGTAAGTACCATTTTACCTGTTGCCTGCCGCAACTGGAGTACAAAAATGAAAAGGATCACCGTAATACAGAATGGCAGGGAGAATACTGGCAACCCCCATGTATACGTGATTTTCCACAAGGCAATAACCAGGATGTATGAAACAGGTACGGTAATCAGCGACCAGAGATAAGAACGCAGGGAAGGAATAATATAAAATCCACCCAGGGCCACGGACACCAGCATGAAGTTGGTTCCCAGGTTATAATAATTGATACTGCCCGCATAGCCGTCCATCAGCTGTATAAACAGGATGGCAATGGCATAGCCGGCTATCATCAGGGACAATGCGATACGGGAAAAGAAAAACAAGCCGATTGTCAATACAATGCCTGCCGCAATATTGCTTTGAAATATTATCGCGCTGAGCGAACGAAAGAACCCGGCAACCGCCGCCGGCAGCGGGAGGTTCTCCATCCATTGTACCAGCCGGATCAGGTCATTGCCCCCGGTGGCATACATTTCATTGAGCCAGTAAATATTCCGTTGTGTAAGTCCGATGGCGGCAAATTCACGGGAAGAGAGAATCACCACCCATAATGTAAGAATAAACGCCAGCGATAACGCGGGCAGATTACTCTTACCCAGCCTGGCAATCAACGCCGCTGAAAGCAGTACGGATAATACGGATGCAATGAATAACAGGATCCAGAATCCCTGGCTGAATTCATAAAATGTTCCCATACCAAGGCCCATCAGCAATCCGCTGTAGGTATATAAACCGCTTTTTACCTGTTCGCGGCTGAAGCCAATAAACCAGGCGGTGGCGGCGGCAATAAACGTGGCGGCAAAACCCGCAGCCCCGGTATACGGATTGAAAAATGTTACCAGCAGGATCAGTACAGCCAGCGTTTTGCGATTGCTGAAGAAAAGCATGGCATAACTGTTCAGCACTGTATGGGCGATAAACTGCAGAAAAATATGGGTATTCTCTTTTTTCAAAGCGGGTACGTTATAAATTTATAGTCTGCAGATGAGCGGGTACGCGTTCCTGTTGTTCAATGTACTCCAGTGTTTCCGCTTCGCGTACCAGGTGAGCCTTCCCCTCTTCATCAATCAGTACCACATTGGGCCGCATATGAATAAACTGCATCCATTGTGTCATATTATACGCACCAACTTTATGTACCACTACCCGGTCACCCCTGTTCAGCAGCGGGAGGTTGGCACTTTGCCGCACCACATCAATATTCATACAGAGGGGACCATACATCACCTGGTCTTCGGTATGATGGGTGAAATCCTGGGCCGGGCTGATCGCGTGATCATACCAGAAGGAAGTAAATAAAACATTGACCCCGGCATCCAGTATGGTAGCCCGGCGACCATCACTCAGCCGTTTATTGGCAATTACCGTTGATAATAAATAACCGGCATCATCCACCATTACCCGGCCACTTTCCAGGATAAGTAAGGGCATCTCCCCTGCTCCATAACCCAGCTCCTGTAATTGTGCACTGATTGCTTCGGCAAACTCATCCACCGAAGGAACCGTATCAGTGCCCGGCAGAAATGAACCCCGCAATGTGTTGGTGGAAGGAAAACCACCCCCGATGTCGAGGTACTGCAGCGGGTTATTCAATTCCGTTTTACATTTCCAGGCAAGATCACCCAGTTTTTTCACCGCAATCCGGTAGGCATCTGTTGACAACATATAAGTACCGATATGACAATGGAGGCCTGTAAGTTCCATTTTTCCGGAAGCCACAATTTTCTTCAATGCGTCGAATGCCTGTCCGTTTTCATAATTGAATCCAAAGCGATCCCATACCGGGTATACGCCGGTATCCATATTGACACGGATAGCGACCCTTGGTTTTTTACTCAGCTCACCGGCAATGGACAGCAGCTGGTACATTTCATCAAAATGATCTATATGGATCAGCGAATTGTTTTCCGCGGCAAGCTTCAGTTCTTCGTTTGTTTTTTCAGGGCCATTAAAAATGATCTTATGTCCGGGCACCCCGTTCCCCAATGCTTTCCGGTATTCAAAGCCGCTCACTACTTCCGCCCAGCTTCCTTCCTGGTGAAAGACGCGGCAAACGGCATTCAGGTAATTGGTTTTATAACTCCAGGCAAACTGGATATGGGGGTAGCGGGTACTGAAGGCGCGGTAAGCATCCTGGTAATTCCGACGCAGGGTTCGTTCACTCAATACAAACAAAGGTGATCCATATTCCTCCATCAGGGTGTGGACGGAAACGCCGTCAATTTGTTTTACGGGTTCGTATTCCGTTCTGGTTCCAAACTTATTCATCAGTCCGCCGTTCATTTTCTGTATGACCGGACTTTCGTATTTTTTTTTCATAGTAACTGCATTCAAAGTTATAATTCTCCTTTGCCGCTGATCTGGTGAAACTCATTGATATCGGTAATATGATCCCAGGCATAACGGACAAATATTTTACCGGCCTCGTAGTCATCGTAAACAGGCTGCTCTTCCCCCAATGCCATCCTGGCCAGTGCGGCAGGCTGATTTTGTCCGGCAGCGGCCGTGAGATAAATCCAGGCCGGAAAGCGGGGATTAATTTCCATGATATACAATTCATTTTTCTCAGTCCGCATAATTTCCAGTTCGCATCCTCCTTTCCATTGTGTCGCGGCTATAAAATCCCTGGCCAGCTGAATCAGCGTGTCGTCCTGCAGTGTAATCCCCGACCAGGCCTTCCCTTTATCGGTGATATATAATTTCCGCATGGGAATGGCACTGATCATTTTCCCGTTGCCATCACCCAATACTGCAATATTGATTTCCGTACCGGTAATGAATTCCTGTACAATAATGGGCAAACCCCATTTAGCGGATATTTTATAAAAAGCTTTCTGAGCCTGTTCCAATGTATACGTCACTACCGCATCGTAAAACTTTCCCTTCACCACAAGCGGATAGCCAAATGATTCTTCACAGGACTGCAGCTCCGCCACACTGTTAATAATCTTATCCCGTGGTACGAGCAGCTGATGTTGCTGGCCAAACTGAAACAGGTTTATTTTATCCCTTGCCGCAAACTGTGCGGCGGTTGGCAGAAAGCTGGCAATACCCATTGCCTTGAGAGTAGGGGCCAGCCGGATGAACTGGGGTAATTCCGCATCAAAATTGGGAATGATTAATTGGAGGTTTTCCTGCCCGTGAATATATTGTAAGCGGTTGAGCAATGCCGTTGTTCCGGCAGCCGGATAAGGAATCTGGTAGGTTTTGTCTACCACTTCATGTATATAAATACCGGGTTCCAGGGTTTCATAGGAAAGTCCAATGATCCTTACCGGGCGGTTTAGCCCCTCTCTCAGTCCGCGGATAACAGCAATCCCCGGTCCCGGACTATCAATAGCATTCAGGCCTGTCACCGCAATGGTGAGCAGTTTGTCGGGCGTATTCATAATTGTAGTACTTCAGCTTTCCAGAAGATTCGCCTCTTTCAGCTGGTTAAAAAAATCATCCCAGTCCCTGTCGAGACGAAGGGGTTCCACTTCATATGTTGCGAGTAATGACTCTTTTATCTGAGCGACCGTATTACCTTGTTTGAGTAAGTGCAGGATTTCCGCGGCAATGGGATTCGCAGAAAAAGAATCCCCGGTAGCCGGATTGAATATAAAACCAGCTTCACTGGTAGCAATGTTTTTTCGCAGGTACATACAGGCAGTTATTAATAGATATAGATGAATGTTCTTACCATCCCCTCAGCCGCACCCAGATATAATCATCCATCAGCAGATCGTTCTTGAAAACTGATTTGCGTCTGACGCCTTCCAGGTAATACCCGTTTTTTTCCAGTACGCGCATGGATGCTTTATTGGTATCAAAAACTTCAGCATATAAACGCACCAGGTCAAATTGGGTAAATGCATACTCCGTAATCTGACGGACCGCTTCTGTGGCTACTCCTTTTCCCCAAAAAGGTTCTCCCAGCCAATAACCCACTTCCGCTGATTTGATATAGACATCACCGTTGAGAATTAAGCCAATTCCTCCGACAGCAGTTCCATCCACATCAATGGCGAAGTTGATGGCCGGCAACGTGGTATCCACCACTTTTTCAAGCCAGGCCCGGCCACTTTCGATTGTATAAGGATGCGGAAAATAATTGCGCAGGTTATTCCATACGTTTATGTTATTCGCATACAACACCAGGTTGTCAAGATCTTCCTGTTTCCAGGGCCGTATAGTTGTAACCATCGCTTTTCCTGATTTACGTATATCAGACTACATTTTCTTTCAACCGTTTAAACCTTTGTTTATTTTCCGCATCCGTGTTGGTCAGCCTCTCCGGCGGCATGGACCGGCTCCATTGTTGCCTCTTCTGCAATTACCATTTCCCGGACCAAAGCCCGCTCTGCGTCCATAGCCCTGGCCACGGCCGGATACCGCTGTCCTGTTTTCATAGTTATCACAAACCTTGTTTTTGTTGGCATCCACATAGGCACTGTTTGCTTTGCGTGTGCCAGGCCCGTTACCCGCATTTGTGGTTTTCTGGGCCATCAGTCCTGTACCCAATCCTGCAATGAAGAGGAGGGTGATCAGCATTTTTTTCATGGCTATACTGTTTATTGGTTAATAAAAAAAATCTGTGTTACTGGCATTTCTGACCGGCTTCTTTATCACAGCACTTTCCTTTGCCGGGTCCGTTACCATTACCTTTTCCCTTTCCTTGTCCTTGTCCGTTGCCTGGTCCTTGTCCGGGTTCATTTCCGCAACCGGCAACCTGATTTTCCCCGCTGATGATCGTATCAAACATTTCTTTCTTTATAAATTCAGGCTTGTATTCCACTCTCTGTGATTTTAAACGGCGTACAAAAGCACGGAGATGATTTTCAGAACCCATCCGCAGAAATTTATAGGCCGTAAGAATATCCTCCTTCTTTGTCTGTGCCATACGCTCATCCAGATCGGCAATATCCAGTTCTTCAATTTTTGCGCCGGCCTTTAACGCGTCAACCAACGATTGACTGCCGGAAGCAATCAGCTCTGTATAAATTTTTGCCAGTACCGGATTAAGAAAACTTCCTGCTTTATCATTGGTAACTGCCTGCTCATTTTTTATGGCATAGGTCACAGACAGTGTATTCATCCGGCTCATGTGCATCCGTTCACTCTGCCGGATATTGCCAAAGGGATTCACCTCCCATTTTGCATACATGGAATCATATACATCCCTCGCCAGTTTTTCTTCTTCCTGCATATACAACAATCCGTTTTTTTCCGCCGGGCTAAGTGTGGTTACCGATTGACTTTGTACAGTCAGTAAGGCGGGTAAGGCGGCAAATAATAACAGTGCTTTTTTCATTATACGTTGTTTTGATGAGTAGTTCATTTATTCCTGTTGATTTCGTTTCCATCCGGGACCTTGCTGATGAATGCCTGGTGCTGCCAGTCCTTCCTTTTTAAATAATGGCCTGAAGGCTATTGCCAGTTTTTCCTGCTGCTCTTCAGTACTCATTGATTTCATACGGATATAAAAACGGTAGGTTTCATATTTCAATCGGCCATGTAATTCACCAATAGAAAGAGATAGCGCATTCAATACGGTTGTATCCGGTGATGGCTGTTCCAGATGTGTATACATTTCCTCTTTCAATGAATCTATCTGCCAGGTAAGCGCCATAGCTGTCGGCCGGAAAGCCTGGTTCACTTCCCTAAACTCGTCCATCTGATCGGTAGTATAACCAAGTACCTGTCTGCAAAAACGACCATTCAGTACCTGTCCTCCGGCAGCCGTAGTTATCCGGAGTTCTTTGGCGGCCTGTCTTTCCTGGTACTGATGATATATAATTGTACCGATCGTTACCGCATTCAGTACGAGGAGTAAAACCACCAGCCAGGATAATATCTGCGTTTTGCGTAGCATATTATTCCTCCTTTTCTGTTTGCAGGTAAAAAGCAAAATTTTCAGTGGCCGCATCATTGGTCAGCTCTGTTGCCTGTACCGTACTCCCGGCTGTATACGCGGTTCCGGCAGTAATACCCATCCAGACAACCACGGCCAGACTGGCTACTGCGAGTACCGGTTTCAATACCACTGTTGCAGGCCGGGCTTTTTGCTCCTGTTGTGCGGCAATGGTGGCCATCACACGGGTTGACAGATAGGGATTCATTGCTGTTTCCCGTTCTTCGCGGATCAGCTCATCAATCCTGTTTTCTATATCCGTTTCTTTTTTCATAATCGCACCTGTTTAGTTAGACAATCGATGAAATCGGTTTCCTATGGGTGATGTAATTTTTTTTTGAGATTTTCTTTTGCCCGGAGTAAGAGCTGTTCCACCGCCCCTTCACTAACGTCCATAATCAGGGCCACTTCCCGTTGTGGCAATTCTTCATACCGGCTGAGAATGAAAGCCATACGTTGTTTTTCAGGGAGTGCGTCTATCGCGTGGCGCAGCTGGCTTTTTTCTGCTTTTTCCGAAAGTTCCTGCTCCGGACTTTTATTACCCGAAGGGAGTTGAAGCAACGCTGCAGTCATGGACCATAACGTTCTCCGTTTTCTTTTCTGCAAGGCGTTTAAACTTACATGCACTGCAATCCGGAAGAGCCAGGTGGAAAATGAGGAGCGGCCCTGAAAAGAAGACAATGACTGGTATACTTTCACAAATACTTCCTGGGTAATATCTTCCGCATCTTCTTTCTGGTGTACATAACCCATTACAATACGAAACACCGACGCTTCGTATTTTTTTACCAATACGTTGAAACCGGCAGTATGACCGTCGAGTATTGATTGTATGAGCACTGTTTCCTGCATGGAAATAAATTCCGGGAAACTAAAGAACTTCATTTTACACGGTTGAGGAGTAACCAAAGTCACGGCCCGACGCTTATTTAATCAGTTCCTGTACTGACTTCCGTTCAATCATAGCGGTTTTGTAAGTAAAAAGAGGCCGGTGTCTGTTTGGTACGTATGCACTAAACAGTCATATTTATACGTATGTATTCTGTATATCCGTAACAATTTTTTATCTTTGCACCTACACTCAACTCTTTATTTACTGTGAAGCGCACAATCAGGTACTACCGGCTGATGTGGACAAGACATGACCTGCCCGCCGGTCTTACCGTTTTTCTGGTCGCCCTCCCGCTTTGCCTGGGAATAGCCAACGCATCAGGGGCACCGGTTTATGCAGGTTTATTATCCGGTATCATTGGCGGTCTGGTAGTATCATTGCTCAGCGGATCTCACCTCAGTGTTTCTGGCCCGGCTGCCGGACTTACCACATTAGTTGCTTCTTCCATCATTTCGCTTGGCGGTTATTCCGTGTTCCTCCTGGCAGTAATTGTGGCCGGCGTATTTCAGTTATTGATCGGTTTGCTCAAAGCCGGTAAAATTTCCAATTACTTTCCTTCCTCTGTCATCAAAGGCATGCTGGCCGCTATCGGTATTATGCTGATCTCAAAACAGATTCCGATGGCCCTGGGTCTGGATAAACCCGATTTCTGGAACAGTGGTTTTTCGCAGCTCTTTACCTCTACTGAATTCAGCAGCAATTTTAATCACCTGAACCAGCATATTACCAGGGGCGCGCTCATCATTACCGTTGTTTCCCTGGCTATTCTGATAATATGGCAACAACCTTTTGCCAAAAAACTCCGGGTAATTCCTGCACCGCTCGCCGTAGTAATCACCGGTATTCTATTACACCTGTTATTCACGCACGGAATGCCCGGTTTGTTTCTGCGCACCACACAGTCAGTTAATGTGCCTTCCAATATTTTTGCTGAAATCAGTTTTCCCGACTTCAGCCAGTTGTTCTCGAATATGGAAATCTGGAAAGCCGGTTTGCTGATCGGCGGACTGGCCAGTCTCGAAACCCTTCTTTGTGTGGAGGCGATTGATAAACTGGACCGCCATAACCGGATTACACCGGTAAACCGGGAAATGCTGGCGCAAGGCGTAGGTAATATTGCCTGCGGACTGTTAGGCGCTATTCCCATGACAGCTGTTGTGGTACGCGGCGCTGCCAATGCCGATGCAGGTGCACGAACCAAACTCTCCTCCTTTACGCACGGCGCCTTCCTGTTGCTGGCCGTTCTGTTGATTCCTTTTTTACTCAATATGATTCCGCTGGCGTCCTTAGCCGCCATCCTGATTATGACCGGTTATAACCTCGCCAAACCGAAGTTGTTTCTGAATATGTGGAGCCTGGGGCTGAAACAGTTTCTGCCGTTTATTATAACCATAATTGTTATCCTGTCCACCGATCTGCTGATCGGCGTGAGTATCGGACTTATGATTTCCATTTATTTTATCGTGCAGAATAATTTCCGTGATGAGTTCCGGATGGCCCATCATAAAAATCATGATACCGAGTTTTATGAAATACAACTGAACAGCAACGTAACCTTCCTTAATAAAGTTAAACTGCGGGATACGCTGGATAAAATTCCGGAATACAGCGTTCTGCATATTGACGGCAGTGCCTGTAATTTTATAGATTATGATATTCTTGAAATAATCAGTGAATATGCGAACAAAGCACATGACCGGCATATTGAACTGCACCTGAAAGGAATTGAAAAAGTAAATACCACCGCGATACACTGATAATAAACAAAATAGAACTGCTTTAAACGGCTTTAACTTTTCACTGGGGGAGTGACCAATGATAAAAATGTATCTTTAGTTACTAAAACCCCGGTTATGAAAAAAATGCTCTGCCTGCCGGTATTCATATTATTTTTAAGCGCCTGCGGAAATAATGATACAGAACCCGAAGTACTCCCGGCCACTGAAATCAGTTTATGGAAAGCTAATCTGGATTCCGGTCTTCTTCGTATGGAAAAACAGGTGGTACCCGGTCTCGATACTATCACAACGGAAAGTATTGTCAGTTATATGAGCGGCGTAAATTTTAAACCGGAGTATGTAAAAACATCGGGCGACACTCTTTATTTACGCATCGCTGATGCCACATACCTGACCCAACAAATGGGTTCCTCCGGCGCAGAAGCCTGGCTGGCCGAACTGGTATATAATTGTACAGAAATACCCGGTATCCGGTTTGTAAACCTCGACTTCGAAGAAGGCGACCATGCCCAACCAGGCACCTACCGAAGGGAATCCTTCATAAAATAAAAAAAGGGGAGATGATTGTCTCCCCTTTTTCATTTCCCCACTCCCCACTCCCCACTCTCCACTCTCCACTTTCCACTCTCCACTCTCCACTCTCCACTCACCACTCACTATTTAACCACTTTCATATCTCCCATCTTCCATTCCTTATCATCCGTACCCGGGTATTTATTGATTTTATTTGGCATTGGCTTTACCGTACGCAGGTAAGCATATAATGCTTTCAGATCGCTGTCCGTCATACCTGAATAATCGGCCAATGGCATCACGGTATTTTGTTTACCCGGATAAGCGGTAATGTTTTTAGCATCCCTGTACAAGGTAAATTTATTCAAAAACTGTTCCTCCGTCCAGCTGCCGATACCGGTAGAGTCGGGAGTAATGTTTGCCGACATCACCCTGAAATCTTCATGTGTGAACAAATTGCCGCCTGCATAGATACGGGCAAAATTAAACGCGCCTTTTTCAAACGGGGTATGACAGGTGGCACAATCGGCAATGGTAATCAGGTATTCTCCATATTTAACCGGGTCCGTTTCTGCCGGTTTGCTATTTCCTTCCACAGAGGGTTTTAATGCCGGTGCCGGATAGGCCATACTGATTGGAATCATCAGCTGACGGGCGGGAACTTTTTTATAAATAGGTTTCAGCGTACGCAGATACGCAATAATATTCAACAGATCCTCTCTGGCCATTTTATTATAACTCACGTAGGGCATCAATGGAAACAAAGTGTCTCCGTTTTTACTGATCCCCTGGGTGATGGAACGCAGAATTTCTTCATCCGTCCAGCTGCCGATTCCTGTTTCTTTATCCGGTGTAATATTTTTCGCATAGATCGTACCGGGGATGGCTTCGAGCAGGCGGCTGTCATATTTCAGGCCACCGCTTCCTTCCGTGCCCGGCACTACCGGTCCGGAAAATCTGGAAAAATCCCTTTCACTGTGACAATGTATACAAGCCGCCACGTGATTGGCCAGGTAACGGCCGCGTTCCACTGCCTTGGCCAGTGAATCCGCTTTTTTCTTTTCAGACAAATCAGAGGAACTGTTATTACAGGAAGAAAACCAGGCAGCGGCAAATACACCTGTGCATAGTACCGCCAGGGCAAATAACTTTTTCATACTGATGGTTAGTTGGTTGGTTAAGATTGTTTCAGGTATAAAAGATACTAAACATTCTTTACCCATCCCGCTTTTCAGAAAGAATAGCCCAGGCTGAAGGTGAGCGGAACCATTACCCCGTCATTGTTCGGAAATAGATTTCCATTGGAGAAATGGGCAATACGAAGACCCAGGTTCAGGTTTTTATTTTTACCGGTAAATACGCCCATACCCATCTGGTCGAGGAAAGTGAATTTTTCCCCGGTATCCAGTCCATCCATTTTTGTTTTAGATATAAAAGAAGGTCCGGCCACCGAATACTCCAGGTAAAAATCCGTTTTCTTTGACCGGATGGTATGAAAACGCATCATCGGATACGCACTCAGTGTAAAAAAATTTGTTCCGGTACCGTCTGTTTTCCAGAAACCGGCCTGCAGTCCCCAGTCCAGCGAAAACACTTTGCGGCTATGAAAGAGATTGTGCTGGTAATTCAGTAATAAACCATGACGGGCTCTTACTTCGCCACCCCAGAAAATCGGAATCACACCTTTGGATACAAAATTATTGGTTCCATAGCCCAGGCCGTTTGTGGCATACGCCACCGACATAATCTGTTTGGGGAAATGATACCCTGCTTTCTTCACTACGTCCACCCGTTCGGCAGTAAGCTCGCGCAATGTATAATGAAAACCGGCTGAATGAAAAACAGTTGCCGGTTGTAGCTCTTTATCATTAGAAGGTGAATACGTGGTTCCTACCTGCAGGTCCCATTTATGATTCAGTTTGTATTGCAGGCTGGCACCAAATAATCCGGTGGCATAGGAAGCGCTTTTTACAACCGGCCGGTCATACATATTAAAACCACGGCGCATGATCAGCCCCAGCCCGGCTTCTGTATTCAAGGCTATTTTCTTTGACAAGGATAATTTACCGGATACGGTAAGTCCCGCCACATTCATCCATACAGTAAGTGTCTGATTGGTATTATTCACGTCCCTGTATTCCACCCATTTTACCGGGCGCATGTAGGTGATCTGTGCAGCTATATTTTTATTGAATTCGTGACCCACCAGAACCAGCCGTACAGCTGTATGCGGCACTTTCACGGAACCCACGGTATTGCCCGGTTGCAATTGCCGGGTGGAAAACGGATAGTTGATGGACCCTATATTCACCCCAAAGAAAGTATTCTTCATAGCGGGTGAATATTGTCCCCTGAAACTCTGTGCGGATACATCCGTCAGCAACAGGAGGAATAAAATAATAAATCCGGTCTTTCTGAATGAATACAGTAATGTCATAGCAGTTTGATTAGCGCCAGTGATTCGTCCAGTAACAGCAGGGACGAAGTATATCCTTTTTGAATTTTTCCGTATTGTTGATCAAGTCCCATCACGCGGGCCGGGTAAAGACTGCACATACGCAGGGCTTCTTCCCGGGAGATACCGGCAAAAGCCACCAGGTTCTGTACGGCTTTCAGCATTGTCAGTGCGGAGCCGCTGAGTATACCAGCGGATTCATATTTATCCCCCTGTAATGTATGCGGATACAATCCTTCCGCCGTATCGGTTACCGCGTCGGTTATTACAAACAACCGCTCGCCCATAGCTTTCTTAGCAATACGGATGGCCGCATAATCCACATGGTAGCCATCCGGAATAATACTGGCCATCACGCGTTCATCATCCATCGTGGCACCGGCCAGTCCGGGTTCACGATGTTGCAACGGGCTCATGGCATTAAATAAATGTGTAACAGCGCGGATGCCCAGGTCAAATCCGGCAACCGCCTGCTGATATCCTGCATTACTGTGCCCGGCTGAAATAATTATGCCGTACGATTGAATCAGCGAAATAATTTCCGGGCTGACCATTTCAGGGGCCAGGGTGATTATTTTAATAACCCCCTTGCCATATTCAAGCAACTCTGTTGCCTGTGCAATTGTAGGTGAGTGAATAAACGCTTCAATATGGGCGCCTCTTTTTATGGGGTTAATCCATGGACCTTCTATATGCAAACCCGGTATGCCGGTACCGCCCTGTTGCCAGTAGGCACGTATGGCATCAATACTTTTATAAAAAACGTCGTAAGCATTGGTGGCCACCGTTGGCATACAGATAGCAGCACCACCGGAACGGCAATACGCATTCAGTTTTACCAGCGACGCAGCTTCCGGATATACGGCCAGCAGTTTACCATATGCTCCGTATATCTGCAGGTCAATAAAAGCCGGAACAAGCAAGGAATCAGGGAAGGATTCCACCGGCAGATCAGCCGGCAGTTCAGCCGCCGGCAACAGTTCCTTAATAAGCTCTCCCTCCGTAATTACGGCATAATTTTCCAGCCAGTTTTCACCCGTGAAAACACGACCGGCCAGTATGGCTTTTTGTGACTGCATTCAGCCCGAAGATAATGGAAAGAGAAAGAACCAAGAGCCTGAGAGGCCAGGATGCCAAAGAAAAATCAACTATCAAACACCAATCCCTCCTTAGACAAATTGATTGAAATTTGGTCATTACTAATGACTAACGACTGGATCTAGCCCACCACAAACCGGTACCCCACTCCCTTTATCGTAATGATCTCCAGAGAAGAGTCTGCTTTCAAAAAGCCCCGCAACTTGGTGATATACACATCCAGGTTACGGCTGTTAAAGAAAGAATCATTGCCCCAGAGCAGGTTGAGAATATCGCGGCGGTCGATGATTTTATCGCGGTTCTCATATAGTAATTTGAGTAATTCACTTTCCCGGAAAGACAGCTTCCGTTCCTCCTCCCCGTTGACCAGCAACTGACGGTTGAGCTGGAAACTGAATTTTCCCATGGTAACCGTATTGCCCTGAATTTTTTGTGGTCCTTCTGGTTTACTGCGCAGGAGGTTCTGAATGCGCACAATCAGTTCCTCCATACTGAAAGGCTTACGGATATAATCATTTCCTCCACTGGCAAAGCCTTTCACTACATCCTCCGTCTGGGTTTTTGCCGTAAGAAAAATGATCGGCACCTCTTCCTGCAATGAACGGATTTCATCCGCAAGTGTAAAGCCGTCCTTATTGGGCAACATCACATCCAGCACACAAATATCCGGTGCTGATTTTTTAAACAGCTCCGTCACTTTTGCCCCATCCGTTTCCATGATGACTTCGAACCCCCGGCTCTCCAGGCTTTCCCGGACTATCTTACCCAGGAAAACCTCATCTTCCACATATAATACTTTTATCTTGCTCATACATTACGCTTTGGTAAACTGATGCTGAAACAGCTGCCTCCGCCTTCCGCCTGTTCAACCGAAATAGCACCCTGGTGCTTTTGTACCACCTGGGAAACATAACTGAGTCCGAGCCCGTACCCCTTGGCATTATGGGTATCGCCATGCGGCACCCGGAAAAATTTGTCAAATACTTTCCCCTGGTATTCTTCGGGTATGCCGATCCCGTTATCGGTAACGGTTAACCGGATAGTTGATGCATCCCCGTTCAGTTTTATCCATATAGAAGGATTTTGTTCTCCCCGGTATTTGATGGCATTGTCCACCAGGTTGAAAATAACACTGAGCAGGTGCAGCCGGTCTCCCTGAAGTTCTGTCTCTCCTTCATACCGCACATCTGTTTTGATATGAAATTTATCCAGTTGCAGCTTCAGCGATTCCAGCACTTCTGTTACCAGCCCCCGCAAATTCACCATTTCATATTTCAGTTCGATGCCCTGGCTTTCAAACATGGAAAGTTTGAGTACTTTATCCACCAGCAGGCTCAGCCGGTTCAGTTCATGTTGTGATATATCAAGGTATTCCCGGGTACGGGCGGGATCGTCCATCGCGTTGAAGTTTTTTAATGCTTCAATGGCCACCCCTACCGTGGCAATCGGCGTTTTGAGTTCATGGGTGATATTACTGATAAACTCATTTTTTAATTCCGCCAGTTTGCGATGTTTACGCAGATTCTTATTCAATACCCAAAATGCGAGTATGGTAATAAAAAGCAGTAATACTGCAAATATCACGGGCTGTGCTATCCGGCGCATCAGATATGGCCAGGCATTATCAATCGAAACGGAGTAGGTCAGGGGTTTGGCAATACCGATGGTAACGCCCCCGAAATTTCGTTTACGCCCTGGGAGTGCCTTCTCTGTTTTATGAATGGTAAAAGCGAGTTGTAGTTTTTCTCTTTTAAGCGCCAGCCGGTAGGCTGAGTCAATCTCTGTGATGCGAATACTGTCCTGCAGTGAATCGACTCCATATAAAAAACTAAACACCTGGTCCCTTTCACCCGGAGGCGGCGGCATGTTCATTTCAATTTTTACAGAATCCGTTTCGCCGGCAATCGTCGAAGCGGTTTGCATAGAAATCAGCATGGCTTTTTTTCGCTTGCCCATCTGGTGCTCTATCGAATCCGCCATCTTATCACGGATGACATTGATGGATGAAATAACCTGCTCGCGGCCCTCGCCCGGAATCGCAATGCCCCTGTGATTGTCCCGGATATAGACCCGCATTTTCCCTTTCTCCCCGCTATCTGTTACCTGTCTGTCAAGTTTAAATTTAGCCACCTGGAGTTTCATCATTTCCTCCCGGAAAAGCATTTCTGTTTTCAACTGCAGGGTCTTTTCTTCCCGTTTATAATTCTCCACCAGCCAGTATACCAGAAAGGCGGTGATGCCGAGCAAGGAAAGCAGCATCAAAAGGGGAGGGGTTATACCGGGGCGTTTTTTCATTTCACTACAAAAATAATCATTCCGCAGACCCTGTTAAGCGCTCTTAACCTTTATTAACCTTATAGATAGCTGGGTTAACCTTCGGTGTTTTAGCTTTGGCACAAATAGCAAACGAATGAAAAAACAGCTTCTCACCCTTCTGGCCGCTTCACTGGCCATTGTATCCGCTCAAGCGCAACAGAAACAGGGAAAAGTAACCTATGACCGTACGGTGAAACTGCAAATCAGTTTTTCCGGTATGCCGGCCGGTATGGAACAGCAGATGCCCAGCAGCCGGACCGACAAATATGAACTGGTATTCGGAAATAATCAGTCGCTCTGGAAGCAGGCCGAACAGGAACCCGCTGACGATGCCACTTCCTTCGGAGGAGAAGGCATGCAGGTGCGCATGGTGGTAGCCGGCAACAATGATGTACTGTTCAGCAATTTTGACAATAACCGCAAAGTGGAAAAAAGGGAAATGTTTGACAAAACATTCATTATAGACGATACCATCACAAAGCTCAAATGGAAAATGACCGGGGAATCAAAATCAATACTGGATCATAATTGCATGAAGGCGGAAGCAGTGCGTATCAGCAAACGGATGACGATGAACATGGACAATGGAAAAATGGAAAGAAAGGAAATAGAGGATACCGCGAAAATTATCGCCTGGTTTGCGATGGACATTCCTGTATCCGCCGGCCCTTCTGAATTTCAGGGGCAGTTGCCCGGTCTGATCCTGGAAATGGATATCCGCAACGGTGACCAGGTATATAAAGCCAGCAGTATTTCCGAAACCGCGGATCTGACCGTACTGAAAGAACCCGCCGGAAAGAAAAAAATCACGGCAGAAGAATTTAAAACAGAGCGTGAGAAACTCATGAAAGAAATGCAGAAAAATATGCAGTCAGGAGGCCGGGGCATGCAAATCCGGATGAACTGATACCGCATCTTTATTTAACAGCAAACCCGGTCACCAGATTTCAAGGTGACCGGGTTTTTTCTGCTGTGTATACAAGATCTCAGGCAGCACCGAGCCTTAACCGGATCTCTTCCCTTTTTGACCTCGATACGGGGATTTCAATTTTACTATTCGTTTCCAGGTATCCGGATGTACCGTCCTTATGCAGGCTTCGCACATGTGCCAGGTTGACCAGGTAGGATTGATGGCAGCGGAAAAACCGGGCAACCGGGAGAATGGATTCGAACTCATACAGTCCTTTTGAAACCGTTATTTTCTCTCCGTTTGCGAGGAAAAATAACGTGTAATTGTTCTTCGACTGACAATACACGATATCGGCCAGATGCACATACCGGATTTCGCCCGACATCGGTAAGGCAATGGTTTCCATAACGGGCTGCGATCCGTCTATATGACTTGTCAGGTGTTTTACCTGCCTTTCCGACAACAGGGCGGCTGATTTCTCCTCGGCTTTCTTAACCGCCGTTTTTAATTCATCAATATCTATGGGCTTGAGCAAGTAATCCAATGCCGAGTATTTAATGGCTTTAATGGCATAGCTGTCGTACGCTGTTACAAAAACCACATGAAAATTATACGACTTCAGCGCACTGAGCATTTCAAACCCGTTTTTGCCAGGCATCTGAATATCCAGGAATACGATATCTGTTTCAATATTGGTAAGTACGTCAATCCCTTCTTCCGCATTGAACGCCGTACCCACTACTTTTACGGAAGGACAGTGCTGACTAAGCAGAATTACCAGGTTGGTAACATTGTTTATTTCATCATCAATTACGACTGCTTTCATAAAAACCAGTTTTTAAACTCAAACAGTACTTTGGTGCCCGGGGCGTCCGTTACGATTGTCAGGACAATCTCTCTTCCGTCATCCAGGTTATTTAATGAAGCAATTCTTTCTTTTGTCAGCGACAGCCCGTATCCCTTGCCGGGTACGGGTTCTATCCATTGGCCACTGTCACACACTTCAACCGTAAAGCCATCTCCCGCTTTCATTATGATAATATGTATAAATGCGCCTTCTTCCTGCCGGGAAACAGCATACTTTACCGCGTTTTCCACCACGGGTTGTATCAGCATCGGGGGAATATCGGTTTCAAACAGCGCAAGCGTTTCGTCAACCCGGAGCATGGTCTGAAAACGGAAACGGAGCTGTTCCAATTGCAGGTATTTTTTCAGCAGTTCGATTTCTTCACCCAGATGTATAAACGCAGTTTCACTGTTCTTCAACGCGCCCCTGAGTAAAAAAGAAAAGCTATTCAGGTATTGGTTGGCTTCGTTTTTACGGTCATTGTTTACCAGTGACTGAATCGAATTCAGCGCATTAAAAATAAAATGCGGATTGAGTTGCGCCTGCAGGGCTTTGAATTTATACTGATGCAGCTCCTGTTTTCTTTTTTCTTTATTCCAGCGGATACGAAGCCGGATATACCCTGCCGTAAGCAGCAGTAATAAACCGGAAGCAATAAAACCAACCATGGCCGCCGGAGTGTTGTACCAGGCCGGTAATACCTGCAGGTTAATAATACCGGAGACATCTGCCCCCTTGTATTTTACTTCCAGCTGGTAGCGGGTGTTGCCACGGAACCCCTTCAGCAGGGTAAAATGCCCGGTCCGTTGCCAGTTACCGTTTGAGCCGGGTTCAATAAGCCGGTAGAAAATTATTGAATCTTCGTTCGAACCCTTGTCTTTAAACAACAGCTCCAGGCAGTCGCCGGCTTTTATTTTAAACAGCTCCGGGTACGTGTAGGGACTAAATTGATCTGCCTTATCCCTTTCAGCCGTCAGGTGTTTGCGTAAAGCCGTTAGTGTGGTATCCTTATTTTTTACAATACGGAAAAGGTCTATAGCCGGGACAACAGGCTCCCGCACTATTTCCAGTACCTGGAAACCAATACCCTCCTGATCGGTAAAGTGCAGCCGCAAAGAACTACCTGTTGCAAGCACGGTATCCAGCAGGTAATGCACCGAATCGCCGTTTTTTCCGGGTAAGTTGTACGTCCACACCGGCTTGCTGCTCCCTGCATTTTCTACATGATAGCGGATCTGGCCGGGTTCCTGTTTTTTCCGGTTATACTTTGTATTCAGGGAACGAAGATCGGTATACGTAAGTGATTGCCGGGTTACACCAACCCGTACATGCGGCGACAACACCGTCAGCCGGATATCAACCGCCCCTTCAGGAAAAAATGTAACCGTGTCTTTGAGAGTAGAGGCCGACTCCACAAAAAAGGGGAGATCTGCTATATACCCGATCCTGTTCATACCTGTATCGGATTGCGCCCGCAGGTCATGTATACTCAGTAAAAGCAGGAACGTATATATAGCATGTCTCAACCCGGATAAAAATTATTCAACTAAAATAGGTATAAGGTTCTACAGATGATCAAAGAATTTCAAAAGAAGCGGAACAGGTCGTTTGATTCAGGACCTGTTCCGGAAAAGTACTTACGGCCCTCAAAACAGTTGGTTTTTCAACAATGAGTTTTATTCATATACAAGCGTCATCTTGCATTGATTACAGGTGCACTCGTAAGCGCTCGGCATTCCGGTATTCGGATCCACAATTACCCGTTCCCGGCAATCACAGGTACCTGTACAGTCTATCGTGATTTTTACACCCCTTACCACATTTTCCACTACTACAAAACTGCTTTTCGCACCTGTTTCAGTGGTGTACTCATAGGTATAAATAGAGCCCTGTGCAAAAGGCGTAGCCGTTACCTCGGTAATTTCCGCCGACTGGGCTTCGCCAAACGTATTGAGCACACTCTGCTTTAATTTGTCTTCCAGTGTACTTGCCTTTTTCTCACCGTCTGTTGTTACTGAACTTTTTCCGGCAACAATTTCCGGAGGCGGATTGGCGGTAATGATTTTATCCTGTTTACTGCAGGATTCAAGAGTGATAACAGCCAGGCTCAGCACCAGTACGGCTGTTAAAAAATGAAAGCGTTTCATGACTAGTGTTTTAAATGGTTAGTTGGATGCAGATTCAAAAAAGACAGCGACCGTAACCCGTCTGTACATTATTTAACATCGGCCGGGCAGATTTTGCTTACTCAGTTGCATACCCGTATACGGGTTTACAATGATATAACACAGTGCTGTTTCCACCGCATTGCCTGAACTTTGGCAGCAGAGAGAAAATGGCTGTCCTGAACGAATAATAAATGATGTATGATCGAATAACAGTGTCCGGAATAAATATAAATCACCTTTTCAGTTTATACATTGCAATTGTGAATCCGGTGGGTTTTACTGTGAATTCGGATATACCTCTAAAAAACTGTCCCGGCACCTGTCTGCCCGTATCAGTCATGTGCTGATCGTTACTGGCAGACAGGCTGACGGGACAGCCATATACTTTTTTCACCTGATGTATTACCGCTTTTGTTGCGGTACATAGGTGTCCATATATCTTTTTACGGTATTGTTCCATCCATCGAGTGCCTGGGCTCTTTTCCTGTTCAGGTCGTTATTGGTGTTATTGTAACTGTTCACCCCGGCATTCATTTCATTTACCGCTTTGTTGTATTCATCCACATCCTGCTGGGTGCGGCTGGAAGCGGGTTTGGAGTCAAACTTCTTTTTAATTTTGTTGAAATTCTCTTCTTTTAACACGAAATCACTGATGGTGGCGCTTTTCTTTGCTTCTTCCTTATAAAAATTCAGCATATTCCGGCAGGCGGTTACCAGGGAAGCGTCGCCGGTATAGGGTTTCAGGTCTTTCAGTTTTGCAAGTCCTTCCTCCGCAAATGTCTGAAGGGAATTAATATTCTGCTCAATGCTGTTTACATTTTTCTTGGCCACCGCTTCCATCAGGTAGGCTTCCTGCTTATAGCTTTTAAAAAAGACCAGGTACACTTCATTATAGTGGTGCATCACATCGGAAGCCGTCTTCATCTTGGCTTCCAGTTCAGATGTATTCTCCAGCAGTTTGATGTTGTTTTTTTCGGCAAAAACTTTCTGCATCTCGTTCTGCCGCTTACCCGCTTCGCGCAATTTCTCATTGGCCTTTTCCTGGGCCAGCATATACGCTTCCATCGCGTCATAACTCTGCTCCGCGATTTCCTCCATATTCACGATTTTACTGAAGTCCTCATTAAACACGCTGTTCAGGATTTTCAGATAGGCAACGGTGGTATCGCGGAAGGATTTATCTCCTTTATAAGGCGGCATACCCATGATGTTCATCCGCGTATTATTAATGGCATCGAGTACCTCCAGACGGCGTTTCTCTACTTTGCGGGCGCTTTTTCCGTGCGACATACTGCTGAGATAGACCATGTATTTCAGCGTCAGTTGTTCATTGGCTTTACCGATATAATCCAGGTACTCCACGGGCGTTTCAAAAGACTGGGCAATACCTTGTGCGGGTCTCGACAGGAAAAAGAAAAACAAAAGCGCGGGTACAAAACGAAAATAAATTCTCATATAAAGTGGTTTAGTTAAGGTGTACGCAATTTAATTAAATCACAGAGTACCTGGAAGGCTTCCTGGATATATATATCAGTTGCCAGGTCATCCAGCCATTGCTGATTGAGTTCACGGGCGTATTCATTATTAGAAAAAGCGGCCAGATCCGCTGTATGATTTCCCGGTTTGAACAGCTTGCCGGCAGCAAGCCCCGTTCCTTTTAAGGATTCCAGTTCGGTATCATTCTGACGGGCCCATTTTTCATAGTCATCCGGTTTTAGTGAAATCGTTTCCTGCCTGTTTCTGCGGGCAATCATCAGGGCAATGATCCGCTGTATATCCTTAAAGTTATCATCCCCTTTAATCCGGGAGGCACTTTTTGCTGCCAGGTCAGCTACCGGCAATGCCGGCAATGGTTTATAATAACTGTTCTTAGCCACTGGTTCCGTGCTGAGCACATTGGGTTGAAATTTTTCCCTGTACTCCAGTCCGTCAAACGCGTCAGGCAGTACCACATCGGGCTGCACCCCGTTCTTCTGTGCGGATTCTCCATTCAGTCTGTATAGTTTACCGGTAGTGATCTTTACCATATCCCGGTTGAGGTCATGTTGTGCCGGCTTTCTGATCGTGGTATCCAGCGGAAACATTTGTTGCATGGTGGCTTTACCAAATGTAGGGCTGCCAACAATCACGGCCCGGTTATAATCCTGCAGGGAAGCGGCAAGCATTTCGGAAGCGGATGCGCTCTGCCCGTTGACCAGTAACAACATGGGGCCCGAATAAATGGTGCCCCGGTTAGGATCTTTCAGGTAGACAATTTTAGGTTCCTTTGTTTTTATCCCGGCCTCGGGACCTTCATCTACAAAAATGCCGATCATTTCCATCGCTTCTCCTACCGATCCGCCACCATTGTACCGCACATCAAGTATCAGCCCGTCAATATTCTCCTTCTTCAGTTTTACAATTTCCTTTGCTACATCATTGGCGCAGCTGGAACCGGTTTCATTTTCCCATTCCGTATAGAATCCGGGTAATAAAATATAGCCGATCTTTTTTTCGCCGGCAAGTACAAACCCTTTCACCACATTTTCTTCATTCTGGATTTTCTCCTTGCGCAGCATGGTGGTCTTAATCGTACCATCCGCTTTCTGCACTTTCATAATTACTTTTCCATCTCTTGATTTTTCCATTTCCTCATAGGCTTCTTCCAGGCTCAGCCCCGTCATTTCCTTATTTTCCTTTCCTTCCCAATGAATACTCAGGACCACATCCCCTTTATTCAGGTCACCGGATTTCCAGGCCGGTCCGCCCGGTGCAAGCTTATCCACTGTAATCTGGCCTTTTTCATTTTCATCCAGATCCAGGCCCAGCGACAGGGCTTCTGTACTCAGTTGTTCCTGAAATTCCTGTTTACCCTGTGGTGAAAAATAACTGGTATGCGGATCAAAGCAACCGGCCAGCGCATCCAGGTAGAGTTCCATACAATAGCCTTCAATACCGGTCGTATGTTCCTGTATTCTTTTTAGCTGGCGGCTTTCATTCTTTCTTATTTGCTCCCTGACCCGTTGTTCATTGCCAGATAGAATTGTTTTAATAGTTGTTTTTCCAGTACTATCCAGTGAACTGATATCATACAAGACATCCAGGGCCCTGAACTTCAGGTAGCGGTTCCACCGTGATACAAGGGCCGGCACATCGGCTGCAAAAACAAAAACGTCTTTTTTACCCGTGCTGATGGATTCTGTCGCGGTAAAATCAAACGGCTTTGCCGTCAGTTTTTGTAAAATGGAGTCTGCTCTTTTTACCGCCCGCTGATACAGTACGGAAAACTGAGTATAAAAAGCCCATTCACGGGAATTCAATTCATCGTCCAGCTGGATGTTGAATAACTGCAGCTGTTTAAATTCCGAATCCGTAAATAACAACCGGCGTTCATCGGCACGGTTGATAACCGACGTAAACAGGCGATGTGAAAAACTGTCATCCACCGCACGGGGCGACAAGTGATTCAGTTCAATCATCCGTTTTACAAGCAGGGCTTTTTGCTGAACAGGCGAGTATTGCGAACGGGCTGTTTGTACAAAAACAAACAAGAGCAGGAATACAGGAACAGGTTTCATAACAGTTTACGTGTGAAGAAGCATGAATATAAATAATTAAAATTATTTATTCATGAACCCGGACCTGAATATTTCCTGATTTTGCAATATTCCCGGTAGAGAATACGGTAAATTTGGTAAAATCAACCGTTGTAATATATGAAGTCATTACTGCATAAACTGATAGCCTCAACAGCCCGGAAAGAGATGATCAGTAAAAACATGAAGAATGACCAGATTACACCTTATCAGTTAGCAAAGGGTTACCGCGCCATCACTATTACCGCAAAACGATATATGCGTGACCTGATGCTGATGACGGCCGGTGTATTTTCCGCGGCCTTTGGTTTTAAAGGCTTTCTGCTGACCAACGAATTTATTGACGGCGGGGCAACCGGTATTTCCCTGCTGGTTTCGTTTCTTACAGATATTCCCCTGGCCCTGCTGATCCTCTGTGTAAATATTCCCTTTATAATACTCGGGTATAAGACGATGGGAAGCACATTCGCCATCAAAACGGTAATTGCCATCAGCGGGCTTGCAACCGTATTGGCCACTGTCAGTTTCCCCAATGTTACAAACGACAACCTGTTAGTGGCCATTTTCGGTGGTTTTTTCCTGGGTGCCGGTATCGGTCTCAGCGTAAGAGGAGGGGCGGTTATCGACGGTACAGAAATCCTGGCGATCTGGCTCAGCCGCAAACTCGGCACCACCATCGGGGACATCATCATTATCATCAACGTAATTATATTTTCCGCGGCGGCCTATTTTCTGTCCATTGAAATTGCCCTGTATTCCATGATCACCTATCTCGCCGCTTCCAAAACGCTTGATTTCATTATTGAGGGTATTGAAGAATACATTGGTGTAACCATTGTTTCCTCCCACAGTGAGGAAATACGCCAGATGATCATTGATAAAATGGGCCGGGGCTGTACGGTGTACAGCGGCAAGAAAGGCTATGGCAAAAAAGGAGAAACCAAAGATGTGGACATCATTTATACCGTCATCACCCGGCTTGAAATCAATAAACTCAATACTGAAATTGAAAAAATTGAACCGGATACGTTTGTCGTGATGAGCTCGGTAAAAGACACCAAGGGCGGCATGATTAAGAAAAGGCCGCTGAAGCATTAATGGTCTTTCGCAAACAACGGCATCTTCATTACCGGGCTATCACCCGCATACCACCCCCGCCTGCATTGTTCAGTCCCATTTTGGTAAGACTGTAGGTAAAACTCAGCATAAAAAAACGCTGCAGGGTCAGCACCCGGGAATCTTCAATATAGTTGTTGCTGGTATTCCGGCTGATGCCCACATTGCGGTTGAGCAGGTCGCGGGCACTGAGTTTCAGTTCGCCCCGGTTAAAACGCAGCATTTGTTTACTGATACTGGCATTCCATAAAGGTACTTTGACATTGAAACCGGCGGCCCGCTGACTGTTTACACTATAGGTAAAATCTGTACTGAAGAAAAAACCTTTGGGCAACTCCCAGTCTGCCGACGCTCCATACTCCTGGGATAAATAATTATTGACAAACCCCGGTTGCAGCGAATAAGTGGTGTGATTATGACTGATCCCCGCACTGAATCCGATATTGATTTTTTCCGCTGGACTCATATCCAGCCGCAAATCGGGACCCACGGAAAAAGTTTTAATCGTATTCTCACCCACCTGTCCGCTCAGTGTATTGATCAGTTGCTTGCCCCGGTTGTAAGCAGCCACCGTACTCAGTTCAATAGTTCCTTTTAGAAAATGAGCCGGCAAACTATAACTGAAGTTTCCATTCAGGTTATATACACCCTGCACATTCACGGGTTTGGTTTTACGTACACCAGTGAGTTGGTTTAGTGAATCATAGTTCACAATCTTATTCTGTGTAGCCGTTCCCCGCAGGAAAAAGAACAAATTTTTATTCTTATACGGACTGATCAGCGAAAGATTGGTCTGCAGTGTATGATTGTATTCCTGTTTCAGATCCGGATTCCCATCCCTTATATTCAACGGATTGGACACATCTGGTACCGGCTGCAGTTGCGACATGGAGGGCTGATTGGTACTGGTGCTGTAGTTCAGCGATAGTGTCTTAAACCGGCTGAAATTATACTGAAACCGCGCGGTGGGCAACAGGTTTTGAAAGCGTTTGCTGATCAGCGAATCTTTGATACCGCTGATAATCTTTCCATCCAGGTCCGATTGCTGCCAGCTGATGCCCAGTGCATAATTGTATTTTTTCTGCTGGTTCCGGATCCGGAAACCGGCATTGGTATAACCATACCGGTTTTCAAAATCATTACTGAGCTGGTCGTTCAGCTGATCATATTTGCCGTTGCCCCGGTTATAGTCATAGGTCTCCTTTTCTGAAAGATTGCGCGTATTGCTTTGCCCGAGACTGAATTCCAGCAGGGTTCGTTTTCCTAACGGTTCTGTATACACCGCACGGGCCGTATAGCCTCTCAGGGTACTGTAATTATTCGTTGCCTGGTTCAGGGTGTCTTTACGCAACAGGCTGCCGCCGGGTGTATAAAAATTATTGATGGAGGAAAGGCTGCCGTCGCCATTGCTTTCATTCAGCGTGGTTTGCAGGGAGAGCGAAAAGGTCCGCCCCTTGCGGGCAAATTTGCGGCGCCAGGCAATTTCATTCCGGAAATTATAACCGGTAGCCTCACTTATACTGTTGCTGAACCCGTCATTCACCCGACCCTGCTGTTCATTCAGTGTCTGGTAATCGCTGTTGGAGCGGTTGCGCGTCTGCTGGTAACTGAATGATGGAATGACACGGATCGTATTCATGGAATCGAGCTGGTACAGCAGGTTCAGGTTCAACCGGTGGCTGTTGTTCAGGTTATCCGCATAGGTGTTGGAATTATAATAGGATGTGTCCGGAAGTATATACTGCCGCTGAATGTGACTTTCGTTTACCGGATTATACCGGTTATAAAAATAATTACTCTGCAGATCCAGTTTCTTCCCGATAATATTGTTGTAATTCAATCCGCTGCCCCAGGCCGTATTGATCCCGCTGTTGCGGTTGCCGCTGTTTACTCCCATGGCGGCGGCATCCTGGGAGGACAGGCTGATATTGATATTACCACCGCCACCCCGCTGCATACGCGCCAGTTCCCCGGTGAAATTCATGATATCCATAAAGGAAAACCCTTCCGCATTTGTATTATTGCCCATACCGATAGCCGAAAACTGACGCGCGCCTTTAAAAGAATTAATATTGAATTTTCCTTCATACCGTTCCTTATCTCCCGCACCGGCTGTTAGTTTTCCAAACTTCCCTTTCTTCTTATCCTTTTTCAGTTTGAGGTTGATCGTCTTTTCATAATTGCCGTCTTCAAAACCTGTCAGCTGCGCCTGGTCACTCTGCCGGTCATATACCTGTACTTTATCCACGGCATCGGCCGGCAGATTTTTTGTCGCCACTTTGGGATCATTGCCAAAAAACTCTTTACCATCCACCAGTACTTTAGTTACTGTTTCTCCCTGCGCCTTTACCGTACCGTCTTTCTCCACTTTTACCCCGGGCAGTTTCTTAAGCAATTGTTCCACCGTGGCATTCGGCACCGTTTTAAATGATCCGGCATTGTACTGAATCGTATCATTGATCAGGGTAATGGGTGGCGCTTCATTTTCCAGCACCACTTCAGCCAGCATTTTTGTCTTATCATGCATCAGCACCTGGCCAAGATCCCGGATCTTCACAGAATCACTTATTGAAAAAAAGCGGTTGCTGTTATGATACCCGATATGCGTAATCAGAATCCGGTAGTCTCCATTGGCCAGTCCATTGATCTCAAACCTTCCATCCGGACCGGTCATGGTAAATGTAACGAGGGAAGAATCTTTTTTCTCCAGGATGGTAATGGTGGCCGCCCCAACATTTTGTTTGCTGATGGTATCATAGGCAATGCCTTTTACCATACCGTTCTTCTGAGCAGCCAGCGGACCGGCAAAACTCACAATAAATAAAAGTGTAAAGATTCTTCTCATGGCGCTGATTTCAGCCACGAAAATAAACGGCCCGGCAATAGAAACGGGTTAACCGGACTGGGATTAAGGTTAATTATGGTTAAAAGAGGGGCCGGGTGCCAGGTGAGAGGTGCCAGTCCGAAGCTACCTGAATCCTCGGCTGCTTATCAGGAAACGAATCCGCCGCAAGCATCCGGATTTCTATGTTTTCTTTTTACCTATCTGACTATGTGTGATGGCTGTTGACTGCTATCTCCCAACTATTCCTCCACTTTCCCCCGCTCCTCATCCTCCCTCTCCCTGTCATACACCATAATCTTCACCTGCCAGTCCATCGGCGCCTTGTACTGCAGCAGCAGCTCCACTTTTACTTTCTTTATATCTGCGGATGTGGGATCAAACCCAAATAATACGGAATTGAATTTATTGTCATCCGACGGCGTTTCATAATCCCCGCGGAGACGGAAATGAGATTTGCCAAGCGTAACCGCCATATTGTTGAGCTGGGTATAAAAAGCTTTGTACTTCTTTTTTGCCTGTTCAAAATCGTCGGTGGTAAACATCACGGCTTCCCAGCTCACCACCGCTTCTCTTTTTGAAGAATACCGGGTTACCGTTGCTTCTTCCGCACCATTGATTTTAAAATTGCAGAAATACTCTGTCGATTGCTCGTGTTGTGTCTTCACTTCTCCCATCAGGTTGATAAACCGGTTGGGATAATCCTCGATTACTTTTTTAATGTCTGCTGTGAAACCATTGGCCACCGGGAGTTTCAGCTGGGCGGCTAACAGGGAGGGCAAAGCGAAAAGAATAGTAAGAAGCACAAGTGTTTTTACGCAATTTTTCATGTGTACGGGATTTAACGGGTTGATAACAGACCCCAATATTATAAAATTTTAGCTTTATTGTATACTTTTAAATTGAATCACCACGTTAACCCCTCGAAAATTATCCTGATATGAAAAACAAAAATCTTGTTCATTACCATGAGTCTGCCCGGATTTACCGGAATTATTACAAACCTTCTTTCAATATTGTCCGTCTGATTAAATCGGTATTGTCTGTTGTAATTTCCGGCTCCAATCCCGTTGCTTCCGGTCCGTACCGTAAACCCTGATTGAGTCTTTACTAACCCCCTACAATAATTAAGGAGCTGTTTCATTTAAATGAAACAGCTCCTTTTTAATTAGTTGTCATCCTGCCTGTCCCGCCAAATGCGGGGAGTATCGGAGGACAGCGAGGACTCATGTATTTCTAGAACATCCGCATATCCCGGGTGTTCCTTTCCATCATCCGGTTCATACCCGGAGTCATTCCTTGCTGACGTTGCTGCGTTTGTCCGCCCATTCTGTTCAGGTTAAACAGGAAGCTTACCATAAAATAACGTCTCAGTACCATGCTGCGGGTATCTTCCACATAGTTAAGGGTGGTGGTACGGGAAATAGCCTGGTTCTGGTTCAGCAGGTCACGTACGGAAAACTTCAGTTCCCCGTTCTTATTCTTGAACAACTGCTTGCTGAAACTCGCATTCCACACCGGTATTGTCTGGTTGTATCCGGGCGCACGTCCTGTATTCATCAGGATATTAAAGTCGGTAGACAGGATGAAATTTTTCGGAAACGTATACGCGATATCACCGGAATACGTGTGGGTATAATAGTCTTCATTCTGTGTCTTATTCACGGAATATTTTACCGTATTATAAGCGAGGTTGGCTTTCACACCGAAATCAATTTTTTCTTTATTGATATTCACCCCCAGTCCCTGGCTGATGGTATAGGTCTTTGTAATGTTCTTTACACTGTTAAGCAGACTGATATCCTGCGAATAATTCATGTTGTTGGTCACATTCACACTGGAGCCCTTCAGTTTGGGGTTACGGAAAGGCAATCCCAACGTTACAAAAGTGGATCCGTTGAAATACCCGTCCATATTTTCATACGTGGTGGTCTGGCGACGGCCCGTATATGTGATGTTGTTGATGATTTTATTATCCGTAGTGGAGAAACTGATATTCGCCGCGATAAATTTCATCGTCAGCATATTGAAGGTATTAAACCCGAGGTTGAAACTATGGTTGAACTCCTGATTCAGGTTCGGGTTACCAATGCGGACATTCAGTGTATCGGTTACATCCGGTACATTCTGCAACTGGGATACAGAGGGCTGATTGGTCCGGCCATTATAGCGGAAACGCAGGTTCTTACTCCGGGACGGCGTAAAGTTGAAGTTCGCCGTCGGGAAAAGATTGGTATACGACTGACTGGTGAGGAAGGTTTTATTACTGTCGGCCCGGTAACTGGAGTTATCGAGCGTGGACTGTTGCACGCCCACACCCAGCTGGTAATTGTATTTGGCGTTCTGTACCCGGAAATTGATCCCCGCGCGGTGTGCTTCAAACACGTTCCTGAAATCATTGGTCTGCCGCAGGTTCACATTATCATACTTCCCGGAATTGTTATTGAAATTATAGGTCTTCCGGTTGGACTCACTCACATTTCTCGTGTAAGCATAATTCACTTCCACCAGTTTGTTCAGTCCTACCGGTTCAGTATAGGAAGTACTGACAACGTTATTATTGGTGTTTGTTGTTTGCTTATAATTCTGGTTCTGAATAAATGAAGAATCAAGTGAGCCATCAGAAAGATAAAACAGGTTACTGGAATAGGTCAGCCCGTCGCTTTCACTGTTGCCGGTTGTATTGTTTACCCCCAATGTAAGTGTCCGTCCCGTTTTTTTGAATTTATGACGGAACAACAGGTTATTCCCCAGGTTAAAACCATCACGGCTATTGGTGTTCTGTGTACGGCCACGTACCGCCAGGTACTGTGCCAGCGGTGTTATGGATTGGGTAACAGAGCTGTCGAGACTGAAGTTCTCCGAATGCTGAAACGTGAGCGATGGCGTATACAGAATCGAGTTCATGGAATCAATCATATATTCAAAACGCAGATTGAAACGATGATTCTGATTCAGGTTGTTGGATTGTGATGTTTTTGATAAAGCCGCTGTAGAGTCATTCGCAAAAAAAGTTTTACGGAACGTATTGTATTCCTGTAATGGCCGGGTTGTGGAATAAAAATAACTTCCGGTTACCTTGATCTTGCTGCCCCATTCATCCGTGTAGTTCAGACCGGCCGCTGTGGAACGGGTAAGCCCGGTACTGTTTCCGCCAAAACTCAGGCCACCGAATCCGCCACCACCACCGCCACGGGCGCCACCGCCGCCGCCACCGCCGCTGAAACCACCCATTGTACTGATGATATCAGAAAAAGAAAAACCTTGCTTATTAATATTATTGGAATTAAACAGGAGAGAGATCCGCTGATTCCCTTTGAATTTATTGATACTGAAATTCGCTTCATAGCGGTCATCCGATCCGTAGCCGAATGTGGAACGTCCGAAATATCCTTTGTTCCGGTCTTTCTTCAGTTTGATATTGATGGTCTTGCTCCGGCTGCCATCATCCACTTTGGTGAATTTGGCCTGGTCACTCATATCATCAAACACCTGCACGCTTTCAATCATATCCGCGGTCAGGTTTTTGGTGGCCAGCTTGGGGTCGGTACCAAAAAACTCTTTTCCGTCCACGAGCACTTTTTGTACCGTTTCTCCCTGCGATTTTACCGCGCCTTCCTTATCCACTTCCATTCCCGGTATTTTTTTCAGCAGGTCTTCGAGGGTGGCATTGGGCTGTGTTTTAAACCCACTGGTATTAAACTGTATGGTATCATTTTTTACCTGGATCGGTGATTCGGTGGTAATGGTAACCCCTTCCAGCATTTTAAAATCCTTCTGAACGGAGAGACTTCCCAGATCAATCAGCTTTTCGGTTGCGGATACCGTTACTTTTTTGCGGATTTCCTCATAGCCTTTACTGGTTATAATAACCCGGTAATCGCCGGCCACCAGGCCTTTTACTTCAAAAACACCTTGTTTATTGGAAAGCGTGAATGTAGCCAGGGAAGAGTCAGTGGCATTCAATACAGAAATTGTTGCATCTGCAATAGGTTGTTTTGCAGTGGTATCTACCAGTTTTCCTTTAATACCGCCATCCGCTTTCTGAGCCTGTATCCCGGTTATTATTGCAAAAAAAACAAGGGATAAGGTGATAATCTTCTTCATAATCAGCATAATCTGTTGTACGAAGATAGACGTAAGCAGGGGGCCGAACCTTCGCTTTCAGCGGGGTATTTTCCAAAAAGAGGGATGAAATGGTCAAATCGCCCGACGAATGGCTTAACTGAAGAGGTATTCCACATCCTCGCGGGTAAGCGTTTTTACAAAAGAGGCATCATCGGAAATAATGTCTTTGGCCAGCGCCCTTTTCTTCTCCTGCAGTTGCAGAATCTTGTCTTCAATGGTATCCTTACAAATCATCCGGTAGGCAAATATGTTCTTGGTCTGACCAATCCGGTGTGTCCGGTCAATCGCCTGTTGCTCCACGGCCGGATTCCACCAGGGATCCACAATATATACATAGTCAGCCGCCGTCAGGTTAAGACCCACACCCCCGGCTTTCAGTGATATCAGGAATACCCGCACTTCATCATTGTTCTGAAAACTCTGGATGGCTTTCTCCCGGTCGGGAGCGGATGTACTTCCATCAAAATACTCGTATTTAATTCCTAACTGGGTCAGTTTTTCGCGGATCAGTCCCAGCATACCCAGGAACTGGGAAAAGATCAGGGCTTTGTGATTACTCATGTCCTCACTCAGTTCACGGGCCAGCTCATCCAGTTTGATGGAGTGATTTTCAAACTTCTCCTGCTCATTCAGAATGGCGGGTGAATCACAGATCTGCCGCAGTTTCATCAGTCCCTGCAGGATCGTGAGCTGTGATTTTTGTATCCCCTGGGTTTCAATAGTACCCAGGATCTGGTTCCGGAAATCATTCCGGTACGCATCATAGATATTCCGCTGTTCATCTTCCATTTCACAGAAGAGGATCATCTCCTGTTTTTCCGGCAGGTCTTTGGCTACCTGCTCCTTGGTACGGCGGAGTATAAAGGGATATAATATTTTCCGCAGGTGATCCTTGCGGTCCTGCTCCCCGAACTTGTCAATCGGTATGGCAAATTCCTGGCGGAAAAACTCCATCGTTCCCAGCATGCCGGGATTCAGGAAATTCATCTGGGCAAAAATGTCGAATGTATTATTCTGCAACGGGGTACCGCTCATGCACAACCGGTTTTTTGCATTCAGCAGGCAGGCGGCCTTGGTTACTTTACTCGACGGGTTCTTGATGGCCTGGGATTCATCCAGTATTACATAATCAAAATCCACGCTCATCAACAGCTTGATGTCGCTGCGCAACGTTCCATAGGTGGTGATGGTAACATGATGGTCGGTCAGCTCTTCTTTTACCCGCGTACGGACGGCGCCATGATGTATTTTATACGTCAGGGTCGGGGTAAACTTCTTTATCTCATTTTCCCAGTTGTAGATCAGGGTGGTGGGACAAACCACCAGCGCTTTCAGCGTACCCCGCTCATTTTTAAAATGCTCCATAAAGGAGAGGGCCTGTACGGTTTTACCGAGACCCATATCATCGGCCAGGATACCACCCCACTTAATATCTTTCAGGTAATTGAGCCACTGATAACCGGCTACCTGGTACGGGCGGAGAATTTTCCCGAGCGTTTCAGAAGGTTCTATCTCCCGGATCTTATTAAACTCCCTGAGCTTTTCATATTTCTCTTCCAGCTGTACCACCAGTTCTTCTTCATCCCTGGTTTCATATAACTCATCCACCACGCTGAGGTGATAACGGGAAAGTTTTAATGAATCCGTTTTGCCTTCTCCCACCCGGAACAACAACGAATATTTCTTCAGCCATTCTTCCGGCAGGATGCCCAGGGTGCCGTCGTTCAGGTGTACAAATTGCTGTTTATTGGCCAGGGCTCTTTTTACTTCGGCCACCGTTACTTTCTGATCGCCGAAAAGAATATCCACTTTCGCATCAAACCAGTCGGTATTACTGCTGATAAAAATTTTCGTCTGCGGTTTGGCGGTATTGAACCTGAAGTTCTTCAACGCTTCAAAACCGAATACCGGTGTTTTGTTTTCCTTCATGGCATCCACAAAAAGGAAAAACCAGTTATTCTTCAGTACATCCGATCCCTTCAGTGCCAGGGTGGCGGAATCTTCATTATAAACAAAGTTGGAATGCAGGTTCTGCAGCGACTGGATAAATTCCTGTTCCTTTTCCCGGTTCCGGTGCACCACCATCACCTTGTCGCCCTGCGGCACAATCACTTCATCCCGGTCGCGTGCCTTGGTTTCATACCCTTTATAGGAAAAGGAAGGCTGAAAGACCAGGTATTCCCCTTTCTCCATCAGGAACAATTTCACATCCGGATTGCCATCCTTTACTTCCTGTACCAGCGACTTGTCAAAATCCACTTTATGCTCTTTGGCCAGCGGCATCACAAATTTCTGCAACGACTCCGGCCAGTCACCTGTTGAAATGCTCATTTTCCCGGTTGGCAGAAACTTCTCCACCAGGTGAATCACATCATTGTTTTGCCAGAGATACGCCTGGTGATTGTATAAAAAGAACAGCGGTGTTTCCGTTTCATTATCGCCCAGGTCAAATTCCAGCGGACCCGCTTTTACCCGGCACTGTATCCCGTAATGGGAATTCTTGCGGATAATAAAATGTGGCAAGGCGGGTTCAGACTGCAGCTGGAGTTGTTCCAGGTTGGCTGTCTTAAACGCTTTCCCGTCGGGCAGTAAATAAATGAAGGGGTTGCCCACACACTCAACAAAAAGTTTTTTCAGCTTGGGCAGCATATATTCCGCCATCAGTTCCTTGGTCTCATCCGGCAGGTCGTCCTCTTCATGGTGAATGATATTTTCCCAGATGCCTGAGAAAGGTGAGTTACGGCTGATGTATTTATTTATCTCCGTGTCCTGCAGTTTGCGCAGCATGGTCAGCAGTTCCCTGTCGCCTTCGGGAAGCTGCTCTGTATTGAGATAACGGCTGATATCCGCCTTTTCCACTTTACCGGCAAAAGCCAGGTTGGTATCATCCGGCTCGCCGATGACCACATCCACTGTAAACTGCGGATATGTTTTCTTATTGAAATTAAACACCACGCCCAGCCGCTGGGTGGATTTCTCCGCCACCGGCTCTTCCACCATTGTAGTTTTTTCCTCTTCTCTTTCTTTTTGCGGAAGCAGTACCGGACGGGTAGGTGCGGCCACCGGTGCTACCCGTTTGATAGAAGCATCCAGTACCCGCAGAAAAGGTTTGCCGTCTTTATACGCAAATTCGAATTTTCCTTTCAGGTCGTCTGACAAGGAATAGCCGTAGGCTTCGAGCAGTTTATTTTTCTCTTTGTCCCAGTTGCGGATGGTATCAAAATAACCGGCTCCGTGCGTATTCAGCAGTTGCAGGAATACAATCATCTTGGGCAGACACAGCGGATGATTTTCATCTTCATAGTCGCAACTGGTATCAAAATTCCGTTCCTCGTTTTTACGGATCAGTACCTTATAGGATTGCCCGTTAATGGCAACCGAGGCTTTCACCACTTCATTCTCCGCAAATTCTATCGTAGCCTTATTTGTCCTTAAAAATGTTTCCGCATCTATCAGTGTCTCCGGTGAGCAAAGCAGCCGCAGGGTTTTGAGATCAATCGTTTTCATCTTGGCCACGGTGTGGCGCTGATCATATTTGATATTATCCGCCTGCAGATGACCGCGGTCAATCAGTTCCTGCAACTGAAACAGGGCCGCCGCTTCGTGCCGGCAGATATCGCCCAGGTTATAGGGACAGGCACAACGCATGGATGTGCCCTTCGGATCCTTGAACTTCTGTATATACACTTTATAATACGTGGAATAGCTGTCGTCCTTGACGCGGAACACAGCCGAACCAAAAAGATCATCATACTCCACCAGCTCTACAAAACCGATTGCATGAATCTTTTTACCACGACGGATCACTTCATCCGTTCCATGGGTATAGACATATTTAATAAGGTGCGGTAACGCCATATGTAAATAAAAAGTTTAGAGTTTAGGGTTGGGGGGTTAAGGTTTCCGGACAGAAAACAAATAACCAAACCCTTACCCGACTCTGGTTGGGGCAATCGGCAAATCTAAAGGAATAGCCCGCTGATTTCCATGCAAACAGACGGAAATAATAAATAAATTTTGAAACAGGAAAATGCGCGGAAAAAAAGGTACCTTAGTACGTTTTATTTTGCAATAAGTTTTCCCTCCGCATATACCGGTAATACATTGGCCACATCGGGTGTAAGACAGAACTTAATATCTTCTATCAGCCCGAAGCGTTCTACCAGGCGATGATAGTGTGTCAGCTTTGGTGCGAACTCATGCAGTTTGTTTTTTTGCTTCATGAACATGGTCTCGGCCATCAGCGAACTGTCGCAGTGTACGGTAAAATGTTTTGCCACCTGGTGAATGACTGCACCGGCAAACAAAGTATCCTCCAGGTTGAACCGGTCCTTCCAGCCGGCACAACCCAGTACTACATTCTTTTTTTCGCTGACGAGGAAATCACAAACGGCAGAGAGGTTGGGAAAGGATCCTGATATAATGGTATCCGCATTGCGGTCCAGTGCCATCTGTAATAAGCGGGTGCCGTTGGTGGTGGTGAGTACCAGTGTTTTATTTTCAATAAACTCACGGGTATATTCCAATGGTGAGTTTCCGTGAGAAAGTCCTTCGGCAATCATGCCATCGCGCTCACCGGCGGCAATGCCGCTGATATTGCGGCTGATTTCAATGGCTTTGGGAACGGTATCTACCGGTATCACACAACGGGCTCCGTTGTATAATGCCGACGCAATGGTGGAGGTAGCGCGGAAAACGTCAATAATCACCACTACGCTGTTGCTCAGATCATATAAATGCAGTAAGGCCGGGGATATCGATGTATGCAGGGAAGGTTTATGACTCATAGTAGGCTGCAAAAATAATGCATCGCGGCTTACCAATCTGCCGCCTGTCAAATTCATTGGAGAAATGACCTTGTTTATTTATTCAGCAGTTTCTGCCAGCGGCCGCTTTCCGCATAATCGCGGATGGTCTTGTTGCGCTGATCGAGCAGCTTATGCATATAGCGGGTAAGAAAGAGTGCATTGAACCACCGGCCCAGCAATCCGTATGGCGATTCAAAATGAAAGAGATCAATCAGTATGGTGCCATTGTCACAGGCTTTGAAATAATGCTCATGCTTCATTTCCTTAAAATCTCCCTGTACCTGTTCATCAATGAACATGTCGCCTTTCTTCATTTCCGTAATCTTCACCCGCATCAGTCTTTCTTTGAACAGATGACGGGCCCGCCAGGTTACCGTATCGTCTTTTTCAATCAGCCCGAAACGGGTACCGGCCACGGCCTCTTCTTTGTAGTGGGCCATTGACTCTTTGTGCAGACCGATATGCCGGCTGAGGTCGAAGACCACTTCGGCGGGAGCGGCAATAAATGTGGTTAAATGAATCGTTGGCATGGTGCTGACAGGTAAAATACAATTTTCCTAACCGTTGCAAAAACAGGACCACGGATTTATTCAGGAAAAAGGAATCTTTGCCACTTTGGCCAGCAGGAGTTTATCGCGTACCTGGATGTAGATCTGCGCGTCTATCGCCGCAAATGCGGGTCGTACATACCCCATGCCGATGGCTTTGCCGAGACTGGGTGACTGGGTACCGGAAGTAACCACACCCAATGGCTGACCTGCGGCATCTTTGATTTCATATCCATGGCGGGGAATGCCCTTGTCCACCATTTCAAAACCGACCAGTTTACGGCTTACCCCTTCGGCTTTTTGCTTCGCAAATACGTCTTTATTGGTAAAGTCTTTGGTGAATTTGGTAATCCAGCCCAGTCCTGCTTCAATAGGTGATGTGGTATCATCTATATCATTGCCATAAAGACAGAAGCCCATTTCCAGGCGAAGGGTATCACGGGCACCGAGACCAATCGGTTTCATGCCCTGTGGTCCGCCGGCAGCAAATATGGCTTCCCATATTTTATCAGCCGCCCCGTCTTTATCTTCAAAATATATTTCCACCCCGCCGGCTCCGGTATAACCCGTGGCACTGATCAGTACATTTTCCACCCCGGCAAAAACTCCTTTTACAAACGTGTAATATTTGAGGTTGATAATATCGAGGTCCGTGAGTGGCTGCAGGATCTTTGTTGCGTTCGGTCCCTGTATGGCCAGCAGGCATGTTTTTTCAGAGATATTGTGCATCTCCACGTTTTCCGTATTGTGCTGACTGATCCAGTTCCAGTCTTTTTCAATATTGGAGGCATTCACCACCAGCATATACACTTTATTTTCTTCTACACAATACACCAGCAGGTCGTCCACGATACCGCCGGTTGCATTGGGTAAACAACTGTACTGTGCCTGGCCGTTTTTCAGTTTGGCCGCATCATTACTCGTTACCCGCTGAATCAGGTCCAGCGCTTTTTCCCCTTTCAATATAAATTCACCCATATGGCTTACATCAAACACGCCGGCGTTTTTCCGCACGGCAGCGTGTTCATCATTGATACCGGTATAGGAGATGGGCATATTGTATCCGGCAAAGGGCGCCATTTTAGCACCGAGGGCAATATGTTTTGCAGTGAAGGGGGTGTTTTTTACAGACATATACTTGCTATTAAAAGTCAGCAAAGTTAAGCGAATATGTGTTAGTGTTTATAACAGAAAGACTCCACAGGGGAGTCTTTCCGGGGTCCTGACTTAAGGGACCACCAACTTGCCCGCGGTTGGCGGGACTTCAACCGAGCTATACTTATTTCGTTATAATACCAGTGAACCTACGGGTGAAGGGATTCCCACGATATCCCCTTCGGATTTTGCTTCCATTTTTCGTTTCCAGCTGATCGCTTTTTTCTTCGCTTTTTCTTCCAGGTCTTTTATCCGGCGGTCAGCCTCTTCGCGTTTTCTTTTTTCTTCTTCCAGTTGTTGCTGAATCTCCGGATCGGGTGCCGGTTCTGCTGTTACTGTATCGGGTGCGTCGAAACGGTAATCACTATTCTGGCGGCGGGCGGGTGTAACCGTGTTTACCGCTTTGCGTTGATTATCCGGTTTCAGTTTTCCGTCAATACCCATGGTATAATACTCACCAGCCATGAATTCAAAATCGTAATCCTCATCTATACGGAGACCGATATTATTGCGATAGCGTTCTTTGCGGTTAATGGTCATCCGCATCAGGTTCAGTTTTTCCCTGACGGATTCATCAAACCTGATTTTTTTACCAATCGGAATCTGCACCAGGATGGCCACCTGCTGGAGCCGGTACTTGCTTTCTTTGCCGATTGAAAAACCACTGGGCAGGTCAAGCAGACTGTCGCGCAAACTGGCTTTATAGGTAAACTGTGAAGCCCTGAGTTTGGCATCCTCATCATTCCGGCCATTGCTGTATTTTTTTATACTTACATGGTACATGGAATCCGGGCTGGCCGTAAACTCGAACCAGGCATTGGATAAGCGCATGGTATCATTATTCAGGTCCCAGCCACCAATATCCTCATTGATCCAGCCGTAGCCGCCGGTGTATTCCAGCTCGGGTTGTGATACAGTAATTACCAGTTTCCCATTGGACGGTTTGAACGCGGCCAGCTCAGTCGGTACCGGTTCGTCGATATAACGCATCGTGCTGAAGTCGCGGCCCAGGCTGCTGATCAGCAGTACCAGAGAAACCCAGCCCAGTGTCCATAAGGCACCAAAGGTCCAGCCGAGATAATTGCTGCCGGCTCTTGCATTCATAATCCGGCGTACTACCCATACAATAAAAGCGATCAGCGGAACCAGCAGGAAGAAAATAAGGGTACCCCAGGCATAAATCTGCTGCCAGCGGCTGGTCCATAAGAAATCATTCAATGGCCACCACTGCGGACCGCTGAACAGGATCGCGATTAATGAAATAAATAATGCAAACGCGATGGTACCGAAAATAAACAGGAAGAATACTTTGAACAATACACCGATTGCGTGACCTATGCCACCACCGGAACGACGAACCGTCTGGTTCACTTCCGCTGCAAACTCTTTGCCGCGTGTATTGGAAAACTCCTTCGCCTTATTGGAAAATTGCTGGGCCGATTCTTTTACTTCCTCACCCCATCCCTTCATCCTGTCCTTCATGTTATCCATGCCTTCCTTTACATTCTGGCGGATTGTATTCACATCCACTTTCTCCCCGCGCATTTCCATTTTCTGATACGTGGTACGGGCTTCGGGTAATACAATCCAGAGAACGATATAGATTAAAATGAATGTACCGGAAATGGAACTGAAGCCGATATTCCAGAACAGATCAAAATCATTCCAGCGGAATCCGTTCAGTGAACTGAACAGAATATTCAGGATCAGCGGTGCGGCAAATACCAGGCGTACTGTAGACGTACTTCTTCCGAAATAAGCCGCCAGTCCGCTGGCCACACCACCAATTACTTTCTCTTCGGGGTTGCGGAACAAACGCTTGCCGGTATACTCTTCCAGGTCTTTGGGAGGTAAAATAATCCACATGATGATGTAGGCGAGGAAGCCCAGCCCAAAACCACCGAATGTGATAATGGCAAAAAGGATACGGACAATCGCGGGGTCCACATTCATATAAGCGGCCACACCACTACATACACCACCGATAAACTTATCACTGGTATCGCGGTACAGCCGGCCACGGGATGTTTTCTCCCGCTCCGCGTATGTATAATTCCCGCTGCTTTGCTGCTGATAGGATTGTTGCTCCTGTTGCGGCTGGGTTCCTTTTAACGGGATATCCGTTACATCTGTTGCCGCTTCTGCTTCAAAATCTTCCGGACGGCCCATGGAACTGGCAATCTCGTTCACATCCGCATCTGTAATGCAGGTGGAACCTTTCCGGACTTTCTCACTCATGAGCTCCGCAATACGGCTTTCGATATCATTGATGATTTCGTCCCGGCTTTCTTCATTGGAGAAATAGCGGCGCAGACTTTCAATATATCCCTGCAGTTGTTCATAGGCAGAGTCTTCAATCGGGATGACCCGTCCGCTGAGGTTTATGTTAATAATCTTTTTCATGATTCAGGTATTTGGTTGAAGTGGTTGGTTATAGTTAGTAGTGAAATGGTTGTTCCGGTTTCTTGCTGGCCAGGGTATTGACTCCGTTGGAAAGCTCATCCCAGGTTTTCTCGAGCTCTTTGTAAAACAATTCCCCCTTTTCTGTCAGGGAAAAATATTTCCGGGGTGGACCGGAATTACTTTCTACCCAACGATACGTGAGCATACCGGCATTTTTCAGGCGGGTGAGCAAGGGGTACAGTGTACCTTCCAGGATCTGCAGATTGGCCGCCTTCATCTCCTCCACAATATCACTGGGGTAAGCCTCGCCCCGGCGGATAATGGAAAGGATACAGAATTCCAGGATACCCTTCCGCATCTGGCTCTGTGTATTTTCTATATTCATATCCTGAGGTTTTTTAAGTATCTGTTTCAAAGATAATAACAGTTTTAGTACTATGCAAAACAAAGTACCATATTTTTTAAGGTATTCTTTTGGTTGAAATCGCTTTGCAAACAGCTTACTTATTAATAATCACTTAATTACACCTGTTTTGGAAAAAGGCTGCATAAAACCCATCTACACGAGTGGTAAAATTCAGGGATGAGCGAAAAACAAGGAAAATCCCCGTTTTTTACCGAAATTCATGGCTCCTGCAATGAAAAAGAACCATTTTCCCCTCATTTTGCTGTTATTCCTCCTTTCCGCCTGCGCCGATAAATACATGGCATACCGGCACAAATACCCTTTCACTGCAACGGATGGTAAGCCGGATTACAGTAACACAGACTACTGGGCGGCCCACCCGGATAAATGGGATCCGTCGGACAGTGTGCCCAAACCCCTTCGTGCCTTTCCCCGCGACAGTTCTGTGGATGTATTTTTTCTGCACCCCACCACTTTTACCAAAAAGAGTGATGCCGGTCAGTCCAATGCCCGGATTGATGATGCATATATCAATGCGAAAACCGATTACAGCACGATTCTTTACCAGGCAAGCGTGTTTAATGAACAATGCCGTGTATTTGCCCCCCGTTACCGGCAGGCGCATATTCAGAATTTTTATTCCGCCGACAGTCTGAAAGCCCATGCCGCTTTTGAACTGGCGTATGCTGATATCCGTGATGCCTTTGCGTACTATTTATCGCATTACAATAAAGGCCGCCCTTTTATCATTGCAGGTCATAGTCAGGGGGCCCTGTTAAGTGAGCGCTTACTGAAAGAAGAAGTGGAAGGAAAACCTTTGATGCGGCAGCTGGTGGCCGCCTATATTGCCGGATGGCCGGTACCTGCCGGTTATTTTACCACATTGAAAGTTTGTACAGATTCCTTACAAACAGGTTGCTTTTGCAGCTGGCGCACATTTAAATCCGGCTATCGTCCGGCTTACCTGGAAAAAGAACAGCCGGGTGTGCAGGTTACCAATCCGATCAGCTGGACTATTACCGGTGAAGAGATCAGCCGGCGGTATAACAAAGGTGCAGTGATCCGTTTCAATAAACTTTATAAAGCCAGTACAGGTGCCCGGATCTCGGCCGGTCTGCTCTATACAAAACGACCCCGTTTTCCCTGGAGTTTTTTATACCGGAGTAAAAATTATCATGTCGGCGATATAAACCTGTATTATATGAATATCCGGGAAAATATTAAAACCCGTATCCGTCAGTTCAGGGCCGGCGTTCCAGCTTCCTGACTTCAAGACAACGGTAACCGGGAAGTGTACCCGAAAGTGTAAAGTCTTTATATACGCTTTCCAGTGCCGGCAGCGGAGCACCCAGCAAATACACATTTTTTCCTGAAGTCACCGCCTCATCCACGGACGAATAACCAAACCGATTCAATGTCTGCGGATACATTTGTGTCAGTAAGCGGTCTTTGTATACTAAATTCCTTACCGGGTACAGCCGCGGGAGATCACGGATTGAAAAATAACCCAACGGGAAACTGTCATCCGTGGCAATAAACAACTGATCCGGATGCCGGTTTAATTCTTCAAGCATGCAGATAAATTTATGCCGTCTCGATTCATTCAGCTGGTTTTCTTTGTACAACCGAACACCCATCCAGCCGGAAAGCAACAGGAATAAGGCAGCAAACAGTACCGGAGCGGTACGGCCGTATTTTCTGAATCCGGTTATGCCTTCCAGTTGCAGCCCGGCGGTTACAAATAAAAAGAACAGTAATCCGAAATGCAGCGGTGGCGTCAGTTTCATCAAAATAAACAGGCCCGTATGCACCGCCAGTACTGTACCCAGGGCTATCAGCCAGCGCCGGATCCTCCTCTTTTCTCCTGACAGAAAAAGATAGGCGGCTCCTGCCAGGAAAAAAAGCAGGTAAATACGGCTCTCCTGAAAAAACCAATACAGCCCCTCCCGGTCTTCGGGATCATTCAGCAGGCGCCGGCGTATCATATTGTTTCCGTATGCTTTTATTTTCGCTGTGGAAAACCGGGTACTGTCGTAAAGAAAACCGGCAAAAAACAAATCCTGTTCGTCTTTTCCGGTAAATGTAGCGGCAAGGCCCTCCCGGTTCAGTGGCCGGTTATACAAGTAAAACAAGGACTGGCGAAATGATTCCTGCTGTTTCCAGCCGGGTATTTGTTTTTCATAGTGTTGCTGATGAAGCAGGTTTAATCCGAAAAAAAGGATGCCCGCTGATACAAAAACAAACAGGCCTCTGGGAAACAGGAGCGCCCGGTTATAAAAAAACAAGAGTGGCAGAAATAAAATCATCACCAGGCCGGTTACATGCAGCCGCAACATACCTGAAGCCATGAGCAGTAAAAAAGCCAATAACCCGGGTAGCCGGAAAAGCTTTTTTACTTCCAGTGAATAAACCAGTAATACCATGGCTCCGCAGGTGGCGACAAACGCCGTACCGGAGAGATTCAGCGAAAGAACTATCCGGGTCTCCACAAAAAGAAACAGGAACACAAAGAACAAAAGAGCGGGCGCCGGCTTTAGTTTCTGCAGGAATGTATAGAGTACCGCAGCCAATCCCGCCCAGTTAAAGAGCAGCAGTATCAGCACATAGGCATTGATGCCCGGAAACTGAACAAACAATGTTTTTACCAATCCGCCCAGCCAGGGATGCCAGACATGATTGTAATGAAGTAATGCTGTAGCGGGTTCACCATATCCGCCAGCCAGCGTGTACATCATAAATGCATCATCGCCGGAATTGAGCAGGGGAGTAGTGAGCCGGATAAAGGCAAATAAGAAAACAGCAGGTACCAGCAGGGACAGCGGTACCGCTCTGAATAATATGAATTTTTTATTGCCTGACTGCATTACGCTTATTCCGGCTGGTATTTATAAATGGAAAATCCGGCCATCACCGTATCCGGTTTAAACCGATCCAGTTTATGATCAAAGAAAACAAGCTGAGGGCCTTGTGTCCGCATAATGACCCAACGAACCTGTCCGCTATGTAAAGCTTCCAACAGTCCTGAATAATTATAGGTTTTGTCTTCGTAGCTGGATAAGCCGATAATATCCATTTGCGGACCCACGGCCCTTCTGAATAAAAGATTACTCAGAAAACTTTCCGCGGTATTAAAATTAGTAAACACATCCGGTCCCGAAGAGGAGGGGTCTTTCTGCTCAATATAACGGGCCAGTTGCATTTCGCCGTTAAGCCGTTGCCGGGCGGATGCAAACTGCCGGTCATTCCGCATATTTCCAAGCGGTGCTGCCAGGGTAAACGCTTTTACCAGGCAGATAAAACAAAAGACAGCGTTCATCAGAACGGATAAGCCCTGGTATTCCCCTTTAGCCGGCCAGTAATACGCCAGCAACAGGAAGAGCAATGACCACCACTCTGTAAAATACCCGATATTGGATCCATGCTTTAAGACAAGCATATTTTCCAGTACAAAAAGGCCGGCTATTAACAAACCGGTTAGCCGCAGCAATCCGTTTTTGTCCTGTTGTGTTTTCCACAACAGAAAGAAAAAAGCGGGTACCAGGATGAGTCCGAAAGACAGGTAGAAGTCCTCAAAAATGACCGACCGGAACCAGGAAAAACGAAACCCGTTACTGATACCGCCGATTATATTCGATAAGAAATATGTTCCCTCGCCTGAGGCAACTATAAAAAATAATCCGGTGGCAACAGTCAGCAGGTACACAGCAACCGCTACCGGTAATTCCCGCCACCTTTTACCGGGCAACATACATCCTGTAAAAAGGACGGGCAGAATGATCGCTGTCTGTTTGGCAAAAACTGCGATCGCGGCAATGAATGATGCCAATAACAAATAATTCCTTCGGGCCGTTCTTGCCGTTGTTTTTGCTGAAGAAAGAAAAAAATAAACGGACGCTATCATCAAAACATGTAACAGGCTGTCGGGTCTTGAAAAAGAAGTGATCTCCAGGAAAATAAACGACAGCGCCCCGGCGGCAAGACATTTTTGAACAGGCATCCCGAATAACCGGCGACCTGCGGAATATATCATCCCGGCAAAAACCAGGTTGAGCAGTAATGAAAAAATACGGCTGACCTGGTATACCTGCTCCAGGTTATCCGCGGTAATACCTGCCAGCCGGGCCATACCCGCTACCAAATAATAATACAAGGGTGTGTATTGGGCTATCGCAAAGGAACCTCGCTCCGGATCTGTATATACGTGTTGCCCGTTGAGTAATCGCTGAATAAAAAAGATCACATTTCCTTCCACGCCACCCGCATCGGGTTGCGGATAATAAACCAGACATATCCTGTACACGACAAAAAGCAGGAATACCAGTGCGGGAATTAAAAACGCTGTCCGGTCAATGATTTTTTGCTGCATCGTAATCACGGGCCGAAAGATAGTTCAAAACACAGAAGCTGCCTATTGCCAATTACTGTCTTTGCATCCATTTGTTTTCTTCTTCCGTCAGTTTCACTACTGCATATTTCTTCACGTCGTTTATACTCACTTCATCCAGCAGATCCACCAGCTCTTTGCAGGAGGTACCGCTACCCGGTTTTACAAGCAGCATTAAACCATTGCGGCCCTCCGGACGGCCGGATTTTTCCAGTTTTTGCTGTTTATCTATAATCAGTTGGCGGGCGGCAAGCTTGCCTTCCAGCGGCAACACCTTACCATTCTTAGCTGCCTGCATCCAGTCACCTTCATAATACCAGGCGGTATTGTGTGCTCCCATCAGTACCGTCAGGGCATCCGATTCGCCCAGGTCAATGGGCGGACCGTCTTTGGGCATGATCAGGTTCATGGCGGTGGGCTTACTCATTTCCGTGGTTATTACAAAAAAGGTAATGAGGAGAAAACCCAGATCCACCATCGGTGTCATGTCTATCCGCAACGCGTGCTTTACCTGGCGCCTGACACCGGCGCGTTTTCTTGTTCCGGAGGATTGATTGTTTCCGTCATGGTTTACTGCATCCATAGCCGTTATTTTATAATCAGATACGGCTGTCTTGTTTTTCCACAAAAAAATCATTGAAATGAATGATACCCGTCATGATAACCCCCGTTATTTAAACCTAACTTTAAGAACAAACTTTCAGCAATGAAAACCATTATTGTTCCCACCGACTTTTCTCCCATAGCCGGCAATGCCATGCGGTATGCCATTGATATGGCCAGGGCGGTGAAAGCCAGCCTGCTCCTGTTGCATGTGTACCAGGTACCGGTCAGTTTTACGGATACGCCCATCGTACTGGTTTCTATTGAAGACCTGCGCAAAGGCGCTGAGGAGCAGATACACCGGCTGAAGAATGAAGTGGAAGAACAAACCGCGGGCGAACTGAAAGTCTATACTGAAACCCGCCTGGGAAATGTGGCGGATGAACTTGAAAACCTCTGTAATAAAATCAGCCCCTTTGCGGTGGTCATGGGTACCAAGGGTGCTTCCGGTATGGAACGCATCCTGTTTGGCAGTAACACCCTTACAGCTATCCGCCATCTTACCTGGCCGGTGATCTGTGTGCCTCCCGGAAAAACCTACGGCAAGGGTATAAAAAAAATCGGCTTTGCCTGCGATTTTAAAGATGTGGTGAAAACCACACCCACCCATTTTATCAAGGATTTTGTAAAAGAATTTAATGCGGAACTGGATGTGCTGAATGTGGATTTTCACAACAAACACTTTAAACCCGAAACACCGGAACAGTCCGCCCTCCTGCATACGCTGCTGGAAGAAGCAAAACCGGTGTATCATTTCCTGGAGCATGCCGATGTGGAAGATGGTATCAATGAGTTTGCTGAGAAAAATCATCTCGACCTGATCATTACCATTCCTAAAAAACACCGGCTGCTGGATTCCGTTTTCAAACCGAGCTCCAGCAAACAACTGGTTTATCAATCACATGTTCCGGTGATGTGTGTACATGAATAAACTGAAAAGCGGGATTGTTTTTTTACCCTGACATACGTTTTATATCAATCCACTAATACAAAGGCAGCCCAGAAGAAGGGATTGTATTTTTTGCGCATATCCGCCTGTGCGGCGGTAAAGGCTTCTTCAATGGTTTTTCCTTTTAGCCAATTGGTATAGAAGGTTGTCATCAGTTCAGCGGTTTCCTTATCAGGTACCTGCCACAGACTGACGATCATTTTTTTTGCCCCCGCCAGTTTAAACGCCCGTTGCAGACCAAACACGCCCTCGGCACCCTGAATATCACCCAGGGCCGTTTCACAGGCGCTGAGTACCACCAGTTCTGTCTGTTGAAGATTCAGTTGGGCAATTTCATAAGCGGTCAGGATGCCGTCTTCTACGCCGGCAACCGGTTTTTTACCACTCCACACATAATTGCCGCCTGCCAGTACCAGCCCGCTTCTCAGCAATGGATCTTCTGCCTGCTCAAACGAATTCTGTTGCGTAATCAATCGTTCTCCCGTTACGGAATCGCTTCCGGGCAAAAAGAATCCATGCGTGGCCATATGCAGTACTGCCGGTGAGTGACCACTGACCGCTTTCAGGTTTTCTTCCGATGCGGCCTCTCCGGTAAAGAGTTGTGTACTGATCCGCTGCTGCTCAAATACAGTACTGATTTTTTTTACTTCCGCTGCTGTTCCGGGCAGACTGGTCCAGGCCCCGTTTCCACCGCGGGTCAGCGGAAGCAGGTTACCCGTATGCGGCTGTGTGGCTTTTCGTTTTGCTGCAAGCCGGGTACTGTCCAGGCTGAAACGGGGATCCCCAAACAAAGTGATATTCAGTTTGGGGGTACGGGTCTCCGTCTTTTCCCGGAGTACCACCTGGCGGATGCTGCTGTATTGCCGGAGCTGATACTTATCCGCTAACAAACCGGTACTGTCGGCCGGAAATGCATGAAAAGCCAGTTTATATAAATGTCCGGCGGGAGCGTAGCTGACTTCTTTTATTCCCTGCAGATAAGGTTCCAGCGGACGCCACAGCAGGTTATACAAGGCCGCGGATCCTGCTCCCCGGCTATTATTGTTTCTCAATTCCAGCCCGCGGTAAAAGCGGTTAACCATTGCTGTTGCATCGGTACCGGCACTGTCGAACAGTTGCTGCAACTCCTGTTCGCGGCAAAGCGGAACAAAAACCGGTACTGAATCATTTTTCCGGATGATATACGCCGCATACAGCACCGTATCCGTCCAGGCCTGTTTATACAGACTGAACCGCACGAACTCAATAGCCGCCTCGTCCGTATGAAGCTTCTCCCGTACCTGGGGAAAGTTTACGTTTAATAATTGCCGGCCGGACCGGAAGGCCGCCGAACTGCGGGTTAACTGTTTCTCCAGTATTTCGGTTTCTTCTTCCAGTTGTACCAAATCCGGTACCCTGTCGGCAGCCGGTAATGCATACTGCATGGCCAGCCGCTTTTTATTCAGTTGCCAGGTGGAGAAAGCCGCCTGCACCACCGTATCCGTGCTTCCCCTTGCGCGTTCAATCATCTGCCGGGTATCGGTCAGTGTAAGTGATTTGAAAAACAGGAGCAGATTAATATTGTTGAGCCGCATTTCCGGGGTTGCGTCGGGGTTATTATACAGGTAGCTGTTGATAAAATCCGTCAGGAAAATTTTATTCGAGAGATAGTTTCCTTTTTCTTTTTCAGAGAGTATGCCAAAATCCCTCGAGAGATTATTCATCAGGATACGTCCCGCTTCCATGAAACTTATTTCCGCTTTCTCCTTTTTCCCCATGGCCTGGTATAAAAAGCCGAGGTTGCTGAGCGTGTTCGGATACTGCGGATGGTATTCATCACCGGTTTCTCTCCAGATAGCAAGGGCTTTTACATACAGCGACTCCGCCAGCTCCCGCTTCCCTATAAACTGAAGATAAAAAGCATAATTCTGAAGTCCGATTGCATAATCCGGATGATGAACACCCAGCACTTTTTCCCTTATGCGGACCATTTGATCCAATAAATCCGATACCCGGTTTGTTTGCCCGCTCCGCATATACAAAGAGGATAAGTTGCTGAGCAGACTGGCATATTCAGCGGTCATTTCCCCGGTGGTTTTTTTCCTGATCTCAACAGCCATAGAAAGTAACTGCTCTGCTTCTTCATAGCTGTTTATCGAAGAACACAACATACCGAGGTTGCTCAGGCTAAGTGCGTAATGGTCACTTTCTTCTCCGTATAGTTTTTTTACAGTTTCCAGTGCTTCGAGTCCCAGGTCAAGGGCTTTCTCATATTGTCCCAGGCTGATATAAAGAACGGAGAGATTATTAAGAACCGTAGAATAAGAAGGGTGGATACCTCCTGACGTTTCTTTCAATATCGAAGCCGCCTGTGTAAAAAGAGGTTCCGCCAGATCAAAGCGGGCCATCAACTGGTATAGTAATGCTTTGTTATTTAAAGTAAGCGCATAATCAGGGTGCTTCTCCCCGGTACTTTTCCTGTACAAAAGAAGAGATTCATCATAAAGGGATAAGGCTTTATCAAACTGAGCGGTTAGCCGGTAGAGTTCTGCCAGGTTACCAAGTACGGAATAATACTCATGTCTGTAATGAAAATTATCCTTGTCTAAAATCCGGATGGAAGTTTTGAACAAAGCCTCCGCCTCGGTAAAACGGCTCATTTCGGAATAGGCCAGCCCCAGGTTGTTAAGGCTTATCGCATACTCAGGATCGTTTTCACCCCCGGCTGATTTTCGTAATCCAATTACTTCCTTATAAAGCCGTTCAGCCTGTTTAATATCGCCTCGTGTACGGTAAAGTTCTGCCAGCCGGTTAACGCTGGTAGCATAGTCGGGGTGTTCCGTCCCCAATAATTGTCTTCTGAGTTCAATTACCTCCGTCAAAATTTTTTCAGCTTCCGAAAAACGACCGGTTTCTCCATAGAGAGTGGCCAGGTGCAGCCTGCTCCTTGCATAATCGTTTTTGTCATATTCTTTAAGTCCCCGGTATATATCAGTAATCTGCAGCAGCAGTTTTTCAGATTGCTGATAGTCCGCTTTGACCAGGTACAGGAGTGCCTTGTTGGTCAGCACCTGCACATAGAGTGAGTCTGCTTCTCCTGTATTCCTTTTCCTTATCTCAAGCGCCCTGTTAAAATAATGTTCCGATTTTTCGTATTGGTGCTGTTCCCGGCAAAGCTCCCCCAGGTTGTTCAGCTTGATCACCCGTTCCTCATCCGTCGTTTGAGCAAGTTTTTCCAATATGGCAAGGCCTTCGAGTATACCGGTTTCGGCTTTTTCCAACTGACCCGTCCTGTTATACAATTCAGCCAGGTTAAACAGGGCAGTGGCGTTACTGACTGATTGTTCCCCCCTGTATTTTTTAATCAGTGAGGCAGCTTGTAACAGCACGGATTCTGCCTTCACATAGGCTGCGTTGTTTAAGTAAAAAAGTCCGAGGTCATTCAGTGTGAAGAAATAAGTACTGTCCTTCTCGCCGCCGGTTCTTTTCAGTTCCTGTAACAGTGTCGTATACAGAGTAGCCGTTTTCTCCGGCTCATTTGTTTCCTCGTTTAATAACAACAGGTTGCTGAAAACGACCGCATATTCGGGTATGCGTGCCGAGCCGTTTTTTAAGAGGAGCTGTTCCGCCTTTTGCAATAAGGGCCTGGCACGGGTATATTCTTTTGTTTTCAGATAGACGAGGCCCAGGTTATTTACCGTAACCGCATAAGAAGGATCCGTTGGTCCGTTGTTTTTTTCATACAGCTGCATGGCTTCTTTGGCCAATGGTTCCGCCGGTGCATAGCGTTCAAGATTTATATACAGCAGGGAGAGCCGGTTCACCACATCGGCATAGAGCAGATCACCGGTACCGGTGGTTTTTGTACGGATCTCTTTTAGCTGCAGCAGCAGGGGTTCCGCTTTTGTCAGCTCACCCGTAGCCATGTATAATGTAACCAGGTTCAGCAGTCCGTTGGCCAGGTTGAGATCTGTTTCTCCGCCGGTCAGAAGAAATATACGATTGGCCGCGATATACAAGGGCTCCGCGGCTGTATACTCACCAAGTCCCGCATAGGTAAGGGCCAGGTTGTTTTGTACAATGCCGGTGAGCAACTGTTCCTCACCCAGGTGTTTTTTTATACCGGGCAGGGCGTCTGTATAAAATTTAACGGCCAGTGCTGTCTGTCCGGTCAGCCTGTATAATTCAGCCAGGGTAAACAGTCCGGTGGCATAGGTAATATTGTCTTCCCCGGATTCTTTCTTAATGGCGGTAACCAGTTGTTGGGCCGGTGCAATGGCTTTCTGGTATTCTCCCTGCTGAAACAGGGTCGTAACCCGGACATTCAGTTCTTCCCATGTTTGTGCGGCAGAAATAACTGTTGTCAGAATGAACAGGATGAAAAGTGAAACCCTTTTCACAGTTTGAAGTATTACCCTAAAGATACTTCAGTTCATCAACCCTTCCTATACCTTCCGGCGGGTATAGTTTACATGACCGTAAAAAAAAAGAGTGGAGTGAAACAACTTTGCAGCCATTTCGCCCCACCCCACTCCCCACTCTCCACTCTTAAAACTCCGCACTCCCCGGCGTCCGCGGAAACGCAATCACGTCCCGGATATTGGTCATACCCGTTACAAACTGCACCATCCGTTCAAAGCCGAGACCAAAGCCCGCATGGGGTACGGTACCAAAGCGACGGGTATCGAGGTACCACCAGAGTTCTTCCACCGGAATACCGATTTCCTTCATCCGGTTTTCCAGGTTTTCAAGACGTTCTTCCCGTTGTGATCCGCCCACGATTTCGCCGATACCGGGAGCCAGTATATCCATGGCCGCCACGGTCTGCTGACCCGGTGCGCACCCATCATTTTGCCGCATGTAAAAGGCTTTGATGGCAGCCGGATAATTATAAAGTATTACGGGTTTTTTAAAATGTTTTTCCACGAGGTAACGTTCATGTTCACTCTGCAGATCCATTCCCCAGCCTGTAATCGGGTACTGGAATTTTTTCTTCTTGTTGTGATTACTCTCGCGCAGAATGTCAATCGCATCCGTATACGTGAGGCGTTCGAAATTATTGTTCAGTACAAACTCCAGTTTTTCGATCAGCCCCATTTCGCTGCGTTTATCCTGTGGCAGGGCTTTTTCTTCCTCGGCCAGCCGCTGTGACAGAAACTCCAGGTCTTCCCGGTTGTGCTCCATCGCGTATTGAATGATATACCGGATAAACTCTTCCGCGAGGTTCATATTATCCTCGAGGTCACAGAAGGCCATTTCCGGTTCAATCATCCAGAACTCCGCCAGGTGACGGGTGGTATTACTGTTCTCTGCCCGGAATGTAGGACCGAATGTGTATATATCACCAAAGGCGGTGGCACCAAGTTCACCTTCCAGCTGACCGCTTACGGTAAGATTGGTACTGCGGCCGAAAAAATCATCTTTAAAATTTACAGTGCCGTCTTCATTCTTTGGTGCAGTGCCATCTACGGGTAAAGTGGTAACCCGGAACATTTCGCCGGCGCCTTCTGCATCACTGGCGGTAATGATGGGGGTATGCATATAGACAAACCCTTTTTCATTGAAAAATTTATGAATGGCAAAGGCCAGTGAATGCCGCACACGGAATACCGAACCAAATGTATTGGTACGAAAGCGCAGGTGAGCAATCTCCCGCAGAAATTCCAGGGAGTGCTTCTTCGGTTGCAACGGATATTTCTCCGCGTCACTGTCACCCAATACCTCAAGTGTAACCGCATTCAGGTCCATTTTCTGCCCTTTTCCCAATGAAGGAACAACGGTACCGGTTACTTTTAATGAAGCCGATGTGGTGATGCGTTTCAATGTGTCTTCCGGAAACTTACCCAGTTCCAGTACCACCTGCAGGTTGCTGTTGGTACTGCCGTCATTTAATGCGATAAACTGGTTATTACGAAAGGTGCGCACCCATCCCATAACGGTTACTTCCTGTCCGGCCGGCTCGGTAGCCAGCAGTTCCCTGATCCTGATTCTTTTGTTGAACATATTTTCCTTTTTGCGAGGTGCAAAGGTAATACCTAATCCGCAGCAATGGAGGGGGTTTCTGTGGTCAGTGGTTTATGCATAACCCCTTGTATATCTGCTAACTGTCATAAAATAAGTACCCGAACGGTTCAGGCAAAAATTTTTGGTTTTCACGAAATTGCTGTATACTTGCAGCGGAAAGAGGCCGATAAACAAGCTCTCCATAGCATTTGGCTCATCATTTACCTGCCTGTTTCATTCAACAAAAATTCAAATTTCACATTCCAAGACTGGTGATCGCGAGTTGTGACTAACCACAAGACTTTTTTATGTACGACATTCTACAACTGAACGACATGCTCGTTCCTGAGCTGCTTGACATTGCTGAACAGCTGAAAATCCCCAACGCCAAAAAATTAAGTAAACAGGATCTGGTATATAAGATTCTGGATAGCCAGGCGATAGCCGGTGCCAAAGGCGCAAAGCCCGCTGAAGACGGAAAGCGTAAACGGATTGTAAAAACCAGCACCAGCACGGGTGGCAGTGAAGAAGCGGTGGTGGAAAGCGGCGAGGAAGAGAAGCCTGCTCCTGCTAAAAAAGCGCATGTGGTCGTGAAAAAAGAAGCGCCGGTTAAAAAAGTGCCGCGCAAGAAACATGAAGAGAAACCCGGACCTGTTGCCGAAGTAAAACAGGAAGAAGAAGAAGCAGACAACAACAGCACTATTGAAGCCCCTGCACTGGATAGTAAAACGGAATTACTGGCACAGGCTATTCTCAATGAAGCCAGCCAGCAATCCGGTGAAAACGCCCAGGTACCCAATAAAGCCTATCCGCAGCGCCGCGAACAACAATTCAATGTTGAATTTGACGGAGTGATACTTGGTGAAGGTGTATTGGAAATGATGCCTGACGGTTATGGTTTCCTGCGTTCCTCCGATTACAACTATTTATCCTCTCCCGACGACGTATATGTATCTCCCTCGCAGATAAAACTGTTTGGTTTAAAAACCGGTGATACAGTTCATGGTGCGGTACGTCCGCCCAAAGAAGGAGAAAAATATTTTGCCTTACTGAAAGTGGATACCATCAATGGTAAGAGTCCCGAGGAAGTACGCGACCGTGTACCCTTCGATTATCTCACGCCCCTGTTCCCTTTCGAAAAGCTGAATCTGTTTACCACCGCTTCCGATTATTCCACGCGTATCATGGATTTGTTTACGCCGATAGGTAAAGGACAACGCGGACTGATTGTGGCGCAGCCGAAGACCGGTAAGACCATGTTGCTGAAAGCCGTGGCCAATGCCATTGCGGAAAATCACCCCGAGTGTTACCTGATGGTGGTACTGGTGGATGAGCGTCCGGAAGAGGTAACCGATATGGAACGCAGTATCAAAGGCGAAGTAATCGCTTCTACCTTTGATGAACCCGCTGAGAAACACGTAAAAGTGTCTACCATCGCCCTGCAGAAAGCAAAACGCCTGGTGGAATGCGGACACGATGTGGTGATCCTGCTTGATTCGATTACCCGTCTGGCCCGTGCGCACAATACGGTGGCACCCGCATCCGGTAAAGTATTATCGGGTGGTGTGGAAGCCAATGCCATGCAGAAACCCAAACAGTTCTTTGGTGCCGCCCGTAAAATTGAAGACGGCGGATCGCTCACGATCATTGCCACGGCCCTGGTGGATACCGGAAGCAAGATGGATGAAGTGATCTTTGAAGAATTCAAAGGAACCGGTAATATGGAATTGCAGCTTGACCGCCGTCTCTCCAACAAACGGATCTTCCCCGCTATTGATATCGTGGCTTCCAGTACCCGTCGTGACGACCTGCTGCTGGAAAGGGACGTACTGCAGCGCATGAACCTGTTGCGTGTATACCTGACCGATATGAATACCGAAGAAGCCATGCGTGAACTGCAGAACCGGATGAAGGGCACGAAGAGTAATGAGGAGTTCCTGGCCAGTATGAACAGATAATAACAGACTGTTGAAATAGAAAAGACCGCGTTGAGCGGTCTTTTTTTTGTCGGTATGGTATTGTTGAGGTTGCGGCCTATCCCCCCTGACCCCCCTTTCCGAGGGAAAGAGGGGCGAGAGGCATTCCGTTTATGCTACTGATAAACTTTGATGTGAAATCACGATAACTACCACGAGCGCAACGAATAACGAAATGCATCTTAGTAGTCTTGTCACCCCGAGTGAAACGAGGGGTCAGGGGAGCCTTATTGAAAGGAGACTCAGATTCCGACCGAAGGGAGGAATCTTGTATTCAACGGCATGTTCCTTTTAGTTGTCAGACCAGGCGAAATCTCGCTCCGGAGCGTAACCGTAGTATAAACGAAATGCCTCTCGCCCCTTTTATTTGGCTAAATTTGTGCCTCGCATGGCCGTACATCGCATTCATATTGACGAATTCCTGGAGCTGGCAAAAACGCATCTTGTATTGGATGTGCGTTCACCCGGCGAGTACAGGCATGCCCATATGCCCGGGGCCTTGTCCCTGCCCCTGTTTACGGATGAGGAACGAAAGCAAGTGGGCACGGCCTACAAACAGGTCAGCCGCGAAAAAGCCATTAAGATCGGGCTCGATTATTTCGGCCCCAAAATGCGGAAGATGGTGGAAGAAGTGGAAGCTCTCGCAACCGCATCCCGCATCCCGACTCCCGACTCCCGACTGATCCTGGTGTATTGCTGGAGAGGCGGCATGCGCAGTGGCGCGGTATCCTGGCTGCTCGATATGTATGGGTTCAAAGTGTACACCCTGGTTGGCGGCTACAAAAAGTTCCGGAACCATGTACTCGACAGTTTTAAATTACCCTGGCAATTCAACATTATCGGCGGCTACACCGGCTCCGGTAAAACCGAATTACTCAAAACCCTGATGGAAAAAGGGGAGAAAGTAATTGACCTCGAAGGCCTCGCTCATCACAAAGGCTCCGCCTTTGGTGCAATCGGAATGCCGGAGCAGCCAACGCAGGAGATGTTTGAAAATTTACTTAGTTGTGAGATGTCAGATGTGAGATGTGAGCAGGCCAAAACCGAGGTTTCAGGAGAAGGGCTGACATCCGACATCTCACATCACACATCCCGGATCTGGCTGGAAGACGAATCCCAGCGCATCGGCCTTATCAATATACCCGGGGACATCTGGCGGAATATGCGGCGCTCACCTGTTTTCTTTCTGGATATCCCTTTTGAGGAGCGTTTGCAGCATATTGTACCCGAATATGGCATTCTGGATGCCGAAAAACTGATCGGGGCCATTGAACGAATCAGCCAGAAATTGGGTCATTTGAACGCAAAAACGGCCATTTTACTGTTAAAAGAGGGGAAAATCAGTGAAAGTTTCGCGATTTTGCTCAAATACTATGATAAGTTTTATTTCCGCTCTTTGCACAATCGGGAGCAGGCAGAAGCGTTAATACATACAGTAAAATGTAATACCGTAAGTCCTGAAAATGCCAATCTGCTTATCCGTGAAACCCAATTCCTCCAACAAAAGCCTCTGGCTTAGCCTCCTCCTGTTCCTGAGTCCCCTGTTTTTTTATGGCCAGACCCTCACCGGACTTTGGGTAGGAACCGTACACAACGACAGTGCCTCCGTGCGCAAGGATCAGTCTTTTGAAATAGTGCTGACCGAATACAAAGGCAAAGTGTTTGGATACTCCCGCAGTGAATTCATTGTAAACGACACTTTGTATTATATCGTGAAGCGGGTAAAGGGTACAGTTGAGGGAAATATCTGTGAAGTAAAGGATGATGAGATTATCGCGTATAATTTCCGGGGCAAACTGGATAAGGGAATTAAGGTCACCAGTACCTTCCGCCGTAGTCAGAGCGACAGTATGTGGCAGCTGGATGGCAGCTGGAAGACCAATAAAACACGGAATTATTATTCCGTAGCAGGCAAGGTAACCCTGGGAGAGGAAAAAGACCTGACCGCTTCTAAAATATTCCCGCACCTGGAAGAATTGAAAATGGCCGATGAGGTGGCTTTTTATAAAGAAAGAAAAGAAGAGCAATCTGCTCCCGTGGTAAAAATAGCGCGGCCGGAAAAGGTTCAGACGGAATATACCGATAAGATCCCCGATCATACAACCACTGATATTACCGTACGGAAACCTGAATTACCGGCACCCGTTACAGTTGCTCCCCCCGTAGCAGTTGTGACTTCCAAAAATGAAGAGGTTGTAAAACCGGCATTAAGCGAGACCGGTAACAGTCAGTCTGCCATTGCCAAAACGGAAACAAAGCCTGTATTGTCAAAAGTGGAGAGTCCGGATGAATCCCTGGAGAAGAAACCTGCTTTACTTCAACCGGGGAAAACGGAACAGCCCGGCACAAAAGAAACGGCAAAGCCCGTAGCGACGGCGGCCAATAAAACAGAGACGCAGTCATCCGCTGTAGCTACCAGCAATGATAAACCGGTGTTAACCGCCGGAGGAAAAACAACGCAGACAGCAGCAACGACTGTACCTCTAAAACAAAGCGATAAACCCGCTGTTGTCAGCAGTGCTACACAGCCCGGGCAGACCACCGGGGATAAGCCGGTACAAACTGCCGGCAATACGGTAGAAAAAATAGCCGTAAAAACAGGCAGCAATCCCAAACCAGCGATTAACCCGTCCGCCCCTGTTGTAACAGCCGCGCCGGAAAAGTCAGCGGTTCAGGAGACGGTGGCCGCCGCCCCGGTTATTACCAATAAATCTGTAGCGGAAAACCCGGTACCGGTCACCAAACCGGTTATACAGCCCGGTAACAGTAATGCATTGATCGTAAAGAACGCCGGTGAAGACCCGATAAAAAAATCTTCCGTAATCAGCGGCCGGAAATCCGAGTTTACCCAGGAAATACAATTCCGGTCCGACAGTCTTATACTCACGCTGTATGACAATGGGGAAATAGACGGCGATACGGTAAGTGTCTATCTCAATGGCGAAGTGGTGATGCCCAGCCAGGGATTAAAAAGTTCGGCTATCCGTAAGACCATTCATCTGCCGCATGATTTGGAAACCTTTACCCTTGTGATGTTTGCTGAAAGTCTGGGTAAGTATCCGCCTAATACCGGGCTGCTTGTAATCCGTGATGGAAATGATGTGTATAATCTGCGTTTCAGTTCGGATTTTTCGAAGAGTGCGGGGATTGTGTTCAGGAAGAGAAGTTGAGGGGTTGAGAAGGTTGAAAGGTTGATAAGTTGATTAGTTCATAAGGATAGAAACTTTACGGGTTTGATGTATTTACTTTCCTGTTGTGATTCTTCCCGCGCTACTCATTACTGATTACTCATTATTCCCCCCTGTTAAATTCTTCGTTTATCACTACCTCTTATCCGAAAATTAATTATATTTAATCAACCAACCTGTCCTGACAATTCACCCACCTGATTCAAGGGCCGGTTTGTGTTAAGGTAAACCGGCTGTGTAATTCCCCGGCTTATCTTTTTTTCATTTTATGTTTGCCAGCCGGCCTTCCCGCTGTGACTGAGGTGCACGAAGTGCGTCAGTAAAAAAACCGGATTTCTGTTTAAAAACCCCTCTTTTTTATTGTAAACGGGAGTAAGTTTCAGGTAAACTTATTCCATGAAAAAAGTGCATTTGAAGCCCCTGCAACACCGTGGGCAGGAATGTATCGGGTTATATTTTGACAATTCTGCTGTTATAAACGGCGCGTTGCGTCAGAAAGCGGGAGCCAGGTGGAGCCAGACCAATAAATGCTGGTATGTGCCACTCAATGAGGAAAATCACAACAGGATTTATACAGTCTTACAAGGTAAAGCCGTATTGGAAGAGAAGGAGTTGCTTGATTACCTGACGGAGAAAAAGGCCGGGGCTGTTTTGGCGACTACCGGTGCAGCTGATGCGGGATTGAAAACGGTGGAGGAGGTTAAGTCAATCCGTACTACTCAGAAGGCAGAGCCGGTTGCAGACCATGTTATCCATCCGGCAAATGCGGGTGTGTTACCGGAGTTAAAGCAACAGTTGGTACTTAGGGGTTATAGTGCCTCTACCATCAGAACATATATGAATGAAATGCGGGTGTTCCTTGTGACGGTAAAAGAACATCCGGTAAAGGAATTTACGCCGGAACGGCTTCGCGATTATTTTCAATATTGCCTGGAGGCGTTAAAACTCACGGAGAACACGTTGCACAGCCGGATCAATGCGCTGAAGTTTTACTATGAGCGGGTATTGAAGCGGGAGAAGTTCTTTTTTGACATCCCCCGACCGAAGAAAGGGATGCAGTTGCCCCGGGTGCTGAGCAAGGAAGAGATGGTTCGTTTGCTGAGGGCCATTGAGAATGTAAAGCATAAAACAATGATTATGCTCGGTTATGCCTGTGGGTTACGGGTCAGTGAAATCATACATATAGAACTTCGGGATGTAGACAAGGATCGTCATTTGCTGATGATCCGGCGGGGCAAGGGTAAAAAAGACCGGGTGGTAAGTTTAAGTCCGGTAATGATGGTCATGTTGCAGGAGTACCAGGCAATATATGCCACCAGCCGCTACTTGTTTGAAGGTCAGGAGAGCGGGGAGATGTACAGTATCCGGAGTTTGCAGGCCATTATACAAAAGGCCAAGGAGAAAGCCGGTATAAACCGGGAGGGGGGCATGCACATGTTGCGGCATAGTTTTGCCACCCATTTAATAGAAAAAGGAACTGATGTGGTTTTTATACAGCGTTTGTTGGGTCACAATGATATAAAAACCACGTTGCGGTATCTGCATGTAACCAATAAAAACCTGTTGAACATCATCAGTCCGTTGGACGACATCAAGGATTTTCTGTAAAAAAAGACCCGGGCGTCCCTTGTATTGGCGCAATAAACAAACTCTGGCCCAAAAACTGCAAAACTGGTATAGCGCTTTAATTTTCAAGGCTGCCATACTCATTAAAATAAAAAAACAGGTATCGTATATTCGCTAATACATACGTTACCAGCCATATTAAACCGACATTTCGTTCCATGACATTGATAAGCCGATTAGTCTTCTTTAAAGACAAAAAGAAGACGCCAACAAAATCGTCTGACAGGATTAAGCTAAATGATATTTCAATCATCGTACCTGTAAAAGACAACCAAAAAGGAGTTGACAACTACCTTGATAATTTTTTTGTAACTCACCAGTCCGACACTTTCCCTAAAGAAATTATTATCGTTGACAACAACTCAAAACCTGCAATACAAATTTGTAGCAGACACCTTACAAGCGGTATCGTTAAACTTCTTTCATGCAAGACACCTGGTCCTGCGGCAGCAAGAAATTTTGGTGCATTAAACTCAAGTGGACAGTGGATTTTGTTTAATGACAGCGACTGCATTCCAACTAAGTCCTTTTTGACAGGCTACGTTAACGCCGACAATGGTTCTATTGCTTATGCCGGCAACATTCATTCAGTTGGTAAAGACCCGCTTTCAAAATATTACGAGAGCCAAGAGATTTTAATTCCGTTAAAAACTTATAACGACAGCGGAGATTTTGTACCCCAATATTTAATCACAGCAAACACTTTGGTTTGGCGACCAGCTTTTATAGAAGTAAATGGTTTTAATGAAAAAATAAAAATAGCTGGCGGCGAGGATGTTGATTTTGGTTTAAGGCTTTCGCAGGTTGGACACTTATCTTATGCTTTTGAAAGCATTTTACTTCATGACTTTAGTGACGGCTTCATTGGTTTTTACAAACGCTTCAAACGGTATGGACAAGGTAATAGAATTGTTGAGGCTTTGTGGCAGACAGACATGAAACCAAGACTGTTTAGACCAAACAGGCGGACAATAATCAATGAAGTTTTTGCAAAGTTGCAGTATCTGTTTTTATTGTATGGCTATCTAAGGGCAGACCGACAAATACGGCTGGTAACAAAAGGTTTGCCGCAAGGCTGGCGGACGGAATAACAATCAGCAGTTGTACTACTATCAGCTAATATCGTGGTTGACCGAATTCTATTTGGCTTTTAGTTGTTAACTTCAACATCAAATTTTTCAATCGGCTTCAGTTGCCGGGCAGACAGTTATAAAATACCAGCCCTGCGGCAAGCCTCGAACGTTAGGCGCAATCCGAATGAGATACACGCTCTTAATATTATCCCTTTTACATCTGCTAGTTGCGGAAAATTCGTTTGGACAAACCGATCTTACTCGTACTAAAGATGCTTACGATACAGTTTTTTCTTTACCGAAATCTAACCTCGAACTACGAATTCGGATTTTTGATT